>ERZ779697.649-NODE-649-length-16259-cov-2.87404_pt1 | contig 16259 bp, 16 predicted proteins | sample MGYA00511881_ERZ779697 | MGnify/ENA primary metagenome ERZ779697 (study PRJEB29588, sample SAMEA2148105) | human gut metagenome | biome: human gut; feature: human-associated habitat; material: faeces | place: Denmark | collected 2008/2010 ... | reverse complement strand
GAACCGTCGCTACAAAAGCCATGTCCGTAGCAATGAAAGGTCTGCGGGCCGCGCTCATTTCTACCGGCATCGGAGCATTGGTCGTTCTTTTGGGGTCGCTCGTGAATTGGCTGATGAAAGCGTTTGAGGCGTCATCGAAAGCCGATAAGAAATTCGAGGAGCAGCAAGAAATCCTCAAAGCAGGCAACGAAGCCTACATCAAGGCTTCTATGGAGATCGAGAACTACAAAAACAAACTCGAAAGCTTCAAGGGGACAAAAGCGCAGGAGAAAGAAGTTGTCAAAGAGCTGAACTCCAAATACGGGGAGGCAATGGGTTACTATAAAACCCTTGCCGAATGGAAAACCGTCTTAAAGCAAAAGGGCGAGAAGTATTGCGAAATGCTCATGCTCGAAGCACAGGCGCAAGCTCTTTTGACAAAAACGACCGAAGCATATATCAAGCTCCAAGAGGTCAGAGCAAAGGCCGAAAACGGCGATTTCAACAAGTGGTGGCGTGGAAAGCGCGGAGATAATCGTGCAGCGCAAAAGGCCATAAATGAAGCGCAGGAAGAATACGAAAACTGGAAAAAACAATGGGGAGAGATACAGGAAAAAGCATCTCAGTTCAAAAAAGATAACGACCTCGATTTCCATATCGACCCGTCCAAAGACAAGTTCGACCCGAAAAAGGCGGCTCTCACGCAAAAGAAATCCATCGAGGAATGGAAGAAAGCGGTCAAGCAGTATATCAAGGATGCGCATAGCGAGATAGCCGACTATACGATTGAGGCGATGGCAGAGGGACAGTCCAAAGAACTCAATCAGATAGAACTCGATACCGTCCGCAAGCGTAATGCGTGGCGTCAGCAGTTGCGCCAACTCGCCAAGGTTAGGCAGGATGCCGAGAAGCAATATTACATGTCGCAGAAAGGCGCGACGGAGGTCAAATGGGCCAATTCCAAGCGCGGCAAGATGACTATCGACGATTACGTCAAGGAGTTACTCCAAGACCCTAAAATCGCCGAGGAGTTCAATCGCGTATTAACGGCCATCACAGAGCAGGGAGAGCGGGAAAAGGCCGAAATCCGCAGGAAATACACCGACGCGCTGATTGACGAATACGGCACGGTCGAGCAGAGGATCGAGAAACTCAATCGGGAGTGGGCGAAGAAACTATCCACTATGCCGACCGAATACCTGCACAACGCGATTAAGCAGATGAACGCCGAGTTTGCCGCATTGGAATCTGCGGATTTCAAAAAGTCGATCAACTGGGAGAGCGTATTCGGCGACCTCGGAAAACAGTCGTTATCGACCTTGCAATACAACCTCGACAAGATCAAGGCTTATTTCGCCTCGAACAAGGATTCGATGGGCGCAACCGAGATCAAGGACTATCAAGAAGCGATTACCAAGATGGAGGAGGAAATCGCCTCTCGAAACCCCTTTGTCGCCCTGCACAAGTCGATCAAGGACATAGGCAACGCCAAAACGGAGTTCGTCGCCGCATTGCAGGCATGGCACGACGCGCAGGATGGGATCACGACCGCGCAGCGGGAATACAACGAAGCTCTCGCCGTCGAGCAGGCCCTCCGCGAGCAGATTGATTTGGGTACTCTCACGGAGGACAGCGATAAGTACCGCGAAGCCGAAGAAAACCTGAAATTGGCGAAATTCCGCGTTGCCGAAGCGACGGAGCGCAACTCGCAGGCTGAACAGCGGGCATTATCCGCACGTAATAATATCACCGTTTCCTACAAGAATTTCGCAACGCAACTGCGGGCTGTCGGAGGCGTGATTTCCGGGATCGGCGGCCAAGCGCAGAACCTCGCGGCGATATTCTCCGATGATGTCGCAAATGGTATCGGCAAGGCCCTCGATACTATTGACGCGGTATTGGATGCCGCATCGACTGTCATGGATGCCATCGGAGATGTCGGCAAAGGCGTCGCCGAGGGCGTAGAAGCTACCGTTGATGCAACGGCACAGGGTGCAACGGCCGCAGCAGCAGCCGGAGCCGCCTCTATATCAACCATCGAGAAAGCATCGGTTATCCTCGCCGTTATTTCGGCGGCTTTGCAGGTCGCTACGGCCATCGCCAACCTCTTCAACGATGACGATTCCAAGCAGAAAGAAATCGAGAACCTGCAACGCCGCATCGACCAACTGCAATGGGAACTCGACAATGCCGATACCGTCCGCTTGCAGAATAATGTCGGGGATGCCGTGCAGAAATTGAGGGACATCTACGCCGAAACCACGCAGGAGGTATTGCGTCTGCATCTCACATCACAGCAGTACGGCAACTCATGGACACGGATGATCGCCCGGATGCGCTACGATAGCGAGGTATATGAGAAATCCATCGAGAAGATTGCCGATGCGTATGCAAAGGTAGCCTATACCGCCGATAAAGCCCTCGGAGGGAAGAGATACGACGAAAGCCGCAAGCAGCTCGAAAACCTTGCAGAGCAGCAGATACTCATTCAGAAACAGATCAATGAGGAGCAAAGCAAGAAAAAGACCGATCACGGCAAGATCGAGGAGTGGCAGCGACAGATTCAGGAGATCGCCCAAGAGATGGCATCCATCATCAACGAGATGCTGGAAGACATCATCGGCTATACCGCCGCCGACCTTGCCTCGGAACTCGGAGATGCTTTCTTCGAAGCGGCCAAGCAGGGAGAGGATGCGATGGAGGCATGGCGCAAAAAGGTCAATGATATTGTCGCCGATGTTCTGCAAAGGATGCTCGTACAGAAGTATTTGGAAGAGCGTATCGGAGGCATTTTCGACAGATACAAAAAAGAATGGTTCGGCAATGACGGCTCGTTCAAAGGCATCGACGCCGTGATCGGTTCGATGAATGGATTTGCCGGAGAACTCAATCAGGTCGGAGAAGAGTTCAACGCGATCTATCAAGGTCTGTCCGATAGCCTTAAAAATTATTTCACGGGAGATGCCGAGCGCGAGGGAATGAGCAAGGGGATCGCCACCGCGTCGCAGGATAGCGTCGATGAGAACAACGCCCGCCTGACGACCATTCAGGGGCATACCTATACCCTCGTACAAGGCATGAATGACCTGAATCGCACGAGCAATGCCGTCCTCGACAAACTGACGGGCATTGAGAAGAATACCTCCGAGGCCAACGACAAGCTCGATAGGGTCGATAAGAATATCAAGGACATCAAAAACACGGTTGATGATATTGACCGGAAAGGATTAAAACTCCGCAGCTAAATGAAAGAACTCATCAGACGAATACAGAGGGAATGGAGGGCGGCCAAAGATGCCGCCCAAGCCCAATGCGCCGATAGCGGGCAGTATGAAATGGCCGCAAAACTCGAAGCCTGCGACATGTTCAAAGGCGACGAGACATTGGAAGAGTTGATCGGGCTGATGTTCTCCCCGCGAGGGGTCGAATTTATGACGGCCTACAACTTCCCCAACATCGCCACATTCAGACGATTCAAGAAGTACCACCCGGAGCGATACGGGGTATATATCGACAGTGGCGAAATCTCGCTTTTGGAGGCTCGGAAAGTCTTTTTGATAGGAGATACCACCGCCGAGCTGAAATACCGCGAAACCGCCGGAAATCGGCTATTCCTAATGTGCGGAGCAAAAGCCTCCGTCGCGGCATCGGGATATGCGGTCGTCAAGGTCGAAAAGGATAAGGATTCCGAGGTGAGTTACATCGTTCAGGACAACGCGAAAATCCTATGGTAGGCAAGCTGTTCATAGACGGACTGGATGCGTTCAGCGAATACGGCATCTTCGTAGAGCAGTACGGGTACAAGGCACTCGTACAGATGCCGTCATTCAAAAAACTGAATAGCACCGAATGGCCCGAATATGACGGCGAGGAAACAGATCTCTCTAATCCGATCCTCGACAGCAAGACATTCTCGATACCGTTTTGCATCACCGATATTTTGAGCGCGAGCGATCTGTTCGAGGTGCTTTCCGATGGGGCATATCATATCTTCGACTTCGCCGAACTCGGCAAGTCCTACAAACTGCGGCTTCTGACCAATCCCGCATTGTCCGCCAAAATCCAGCTCGGAAAAATCACGCTGAATTTCGCCGATGACTTCCCGCCCGTCTATCCGACCGACGAGACGGACATCGAGAGCCTGAACGAGTACAATACGCTGCTGAATCAGGCTCCCTATGCAACAGCTCCGGCGGGCTTCAAGCAGAACGGCTACGAGATGGATGATGTCGATTTTTCCCGCTTCGGGGTCTATGTCCTCGACGGCACGGATCGGAATATTCAGAAAGCCCCGAATGTCCGCGAGAATCTGAAAGTCGATGTAACCAATCGGCCCGGAGTAAGCTATGACGGAGAATCGGTTTTCTACAAGGCGAAAGACGTTGCGATAAAGCTCTTTATCTATGCCGATAACATCGCTCAATTTTGGGAACGCTGGTATGCGCTTTTCACCGCCCTGCTGAAACCCGAACTGCGCAAATTATACAACGACAACTCTTTGGAGGAGTATAATTGCTACTACAAGAGCAATGCGGTAACGCGGTTCGATATTCGCCGCAACGGGCGGGTGTGGTGCGAGTTCACCGTAACCCTGACCTTTCCCGATTCGCGGCCCGACGGTAATTACTGCGTATTGGCGACCGAGGATAAGGAGGTAGTGATAACCGAGCCGGAAGAGGGCCTCATTGTATTTAGAATTTAACTCTACAAGGATATGATAAAGAAGAAAATATCGGAACTCCCCGAATGCACCTCATTCAAAGGGCTGTGGACTATCGGTGTCGATATATTCAACAAGAGCGTCAAGGTGTCGCTCGAATATATCCAGTCGGTCGTCGAGGGGATGAAAGCGGCGACAAAAGATGCCACCGATGCCACCGATGCAGCATCGAAGAGTGCCCAATCGGCCATCAATGCCGCGCAAAAAGCACAAGAAGCTACGACCGCCGCCAATACCGCAACCACGAACGCCAGCAATGCCACCGCCGCCGCGATTGAGGCGAAAGAGGATTGCGAGGAGGTGATCGCCGCCGCTGCGGAATTGGAACCGCTGAATCTTGTGCCGACTGCAATGACGGTAGAATACCCCTCGCGCCTGCTGGTCGGCAATATGGCGGAGAATTTCATCCGCGCCACACTCACTCCGGCCAGCGTCAAGCCGAATGTATTGTTCCTCGGCGACGATAAGGCCGTATCGGTAACTCCCGACGGACGCATTACGATCCTTGCCGCCGGAACCAGCATCATCCATGTCATCCCGACCTGCAACGTAGCCCTCTACAAGACGATTCAGATCAAGGTCTCGAAGCCTACGGTCAGGTTGGTAACACTCTCGTCGATCCGCCTCACGGCAAACGGTAATTTCAGGTTCAATTAAAAACAACATCAAGCTATGGCAAGACAAGGTTACATCAGCGAATTTATGAATGGCGGGCGCATTCTCTCGCATGGCAAGATCGAGAACCTCGCAGACGGTTTCAGCCTGCCGAATGACGCGCTGTTCTCGATCTACATCAGGCCCAAATACAGCAGCTCCACCGTGGACGCCGTATTGAGCGTGAAATGCTATCAGGACGACGAATTTTCCGACGCTCCGGTAGTGCTCAACGATTGGTCGCCGATGGCGATCAAGGCCATCGCACCGAATGCGGATTTTCTCAACACTCACGACCTCTATTGGGGAGCTGGGACTTACGTCGAAAAGGTATGATCGTCTCGGTTTTCATCTCCCTATCGCGGCGGCTGCGCCAATGGGTGACATCCCGTAGGCAAAAGAAAATGCGGCTGAATACCGCATCGTCGGTGATGTTCATCGCATCGAAAGGAAAAACGGTTTTCAAATTCTTAAACGACAAATAGCTATGACAGCAAAACAAGAAGCAATCCTCGAACAGATTATCGAGGCTTTTCAGAATGGCAAGCGATTGAGCGACTTGCCCGATGTATCGGGAACCAACCCGTTCAACCTCATTTGCGAGGTATTGGAGGACGGCGAGAGCAAAAAGGCCGCGCTCGCAACGCTCCTGCCTTACATGGAGGAGGAATGCAGCTACGGCATCGAGTTCGACACCGCCGTATCCTCGCCTGCCTGCACCCGTATCGGCAACCTCTCCCTGCACAAGAGCCTGCCGATCCACAACCGGATGAAAGGCTGCCTGCTCAACGACGACGGCGAGGTCGTGGAATATCTCAATCCGGCAAATTGGACGGGACAGACGCGCGACGGCTCGCGGGGTCAGGTCATGGTCGAACTTCCCATGCACTACCGCAAATTCGAGACTGACGGCACGAAGCGGCGGGTACGCATCAGCGAGTACCCTCTCCCCGGCTATCGTCTCGTCCCCGGGAATAGATACGTTTCGGCGTATCAGGCTACCATACAGCGCAGCACGACGACCCTCTGCTCGGTCGTGAATATGGATGCCGACTACCGAGGCGGCAACAACAATACGGCGTATGACGGAACCTATCGCACGTTCCTCGGACGCCCGGCGACGGGTATCTCCCGTACCAATTTCCGCAATTACGCCCGCAAACGCAAGTCCGGTTCGACGGAATGGAACTGCATGACCTACGACATCCAAAAAGAACTGTATTGGCTCTTCGCCATCGAATATGCCACGCTCAACTCGCAGGCGACGTTCAATGCGGCAAAGGACAGCAACGGTTATGCGCAGGGCGGCCTCGGAGCGGGTGTAACAACTCTTTCAAGCACGGAATGGAACGAATACAACGGATACTACCCGTTCGTGCCATGCGGACATACCGATAGTCTCGGCAATGCCTCCGGCGAAGTTGCATATGCGATTCCGAAAGAGGATAAAAGCATCCTCAAAACGGTTATGGTTCCGCGCTATCGAGGTGTCGAGAATCCTTTCGGTCATATTTGGCAATGGACGGACGGTATCAACATCCGTATCAGCCCGACCGAGGAGAACAGCGGCGACGGATTGAGCAAGGTATTCGTCTGCACCGATCCGGCCAAATTCTCGGATAGCGGCTACGACGGCTATTCCCATGTAGGCAATGAGGCACGCGCAGAAGGATATGTCAAGGAGGTGATTTTCGGCGAGGGAGGCGAGATCATGCCCTCCGTCGTAGGAGGCGGTTCTTCGATCTATTTCTGCGATTACCACTATACCAACATCCCGACGACCGAAGCATTGCGCGGTGTCCTGTTCGGCGGTCATGCGATTAACGGCTCGCTTGCCGGTTTTGCGTTTGCGGTTTCGTATAACGCGCCCTCGTCTACGTCTGCGTATATCGGGTCTCGCCTTTGCTTTATCCCCGCATAACGCCACAGAAAACACGCTCGGCCAATAATTAAACGCTACGACAATGGAGAATAACCACAATCCGATGGAGGATGACGGCTCGCTGGATTTCCTGAAAATCCCCGCCGATGAAACCAACAAGCATTTCAACTGCCCCGAAACGACGCAGCAGAAGTTGATAAACCTCACCTTTTGGGTCTGCGACTACATCGAGGGAATGAAAACGAAGTTCGGAGAGAATCGGACGCTCGTCAAGATCAAGATGAATCGGGACGATCACGACCGCGATGCACGCAAGTTCTTCACCAATTCGCGGGAAATCAAATATGTCCTCGCCAAGATTCGGGAAATGGACAAATTCCCGCGACGGGTAACGATGCGGGCATCGGGAACGCGGTACTATTTGGAGTAATGGATGTATAAAGGTTGGTTGCTCTTGCGGTGTCCTGTTCAGCGGTAATGCGAATAACAGCTCGAATGCCGGTTTTGCGTATGCGAATTCGAATAACACGCCCTCGAATACGAATGCGAATATCAGGTCTCGCCAATGATTTTCAGAAAGGTAAAAACATAAATTTTGAGAGCAACGACCCTGCCTCTCGGCAAAAAATATCACCTCAAAAAGGAGTTAGTAGGCGGTTTCGGGCATCCCGAACTGCCGAACGCCCCGAATATGAAAAGCAAAGCGTCGAAATGAAGCGTATAGGAAACTTATACGAAAAGATCATATCGCTGGATAACCTCCGCCTCGCCGATGAAAAGGCAAGGCGCGGGAAACTCCGCTCGTATGGCGTCTTGCTTCACGACAAAAACCGTGAAGCGAATATCCTTGCTCTGCATGAAACGCTGAAAAATCATACATTCAAGAACTCCGAATACAGCACGTTCACGATCTATGAGCCGAAAGAGAGGATCATATTTCGATTGCCGTATTACCCCGACCGCATTCTGCACCATGCAATCATGAATATCCTCGAACCGATATGGGTCTCCGTCTTCACAAAAGACACATATAGCTGCATCAAGGGGCGCGGGATTCACGGAGCGATGCGGAATGTCAAGCGGGCCATCAAAGACCGGGAAAACGCCCGATATTGCCTCAAAATCGACATCCGGAAGTTCTACCCGTCGATAGACCACGACGTATTGAAAGCCATCATCCGCCGCAAAATCAAATGCAAGGATACGCTCGCCCTGCTCGATACGATCATCGACAGCACCGACGGCGTGCCTATCGGCAACTATTTGAGCCAATACTTCGCAAACCTGATGCTTGCCTACTTCGACCATTGGATCAAGGAGGAGAAGCGGGTGCGGTACTATTTCCGATATGCCGATGACATGGTATTTCTCGCCTCCACGAAAGAGGAACTGCACATCCTGCTGGCCGACATCAAGAAGTATCTCGCGGCCTTGAAACTGACGCTGAAAGGCAACGAGCAGATATTTCCGATTGCCGAGAACCGGGCGGACAAGCACGGGCGCGGCCTCGATTTCGTCGGGTTCGTGTTCTACCACAACCAAACGCTCATGCGCAAATCCATCAAGCAGAATTTCTGCCGCATGGCCGCGCGTCTGAATAAGAAACTCAATATCAGCGCAAGGGACTACAAGCAGCGATTATGCAGTTGGTACGGATGGGCGAAAGTCTCCAACTCAAAACATTTACTCAAAACCATCATTAAATCACAATTCTATGACACGTTCGTATTACGATGCAAGGCCGTCTAAATTCGAGGCCGTAGGCAACGGCAGCTACATCTACCGTTGGGATATTCAGGAAGAGGCCGCACCGCAGCAGATCATGGCAGAGGGTGAAGATCAGCCCGCCGCCGAAAGTTCGCGCACGCAGTATTCCTGCTATGAGGTAATCGTATGGGCTTCCGTATCGATCAACAAGATCACGGAGGCCGTCATCCGCTCGATGTGGGACGCCAACTACGAGCAGAAGCTCATCAACGAGTACAACGCCGCCAATCTCGGCGTATATGGCGGCTCCAAGTCGAGCGACGAGGCAAAGGCGAAGATCGCCTCGTACAAGGACTTTCTCGCAGCGAGAGCCGCGTTGAAAGCCCAAATCGACGCAGACTGCGCCGAGCTGAACATCGAATAAAATCAGATCATGCTGACCCTGCATTTCAACAACACGACATTGGACGTACAGGAGAGCGATAGCAGCTACCGCTATCGCTCCCTCATGTCCAAGCCGCAACTCGTCCTGAAATTCTCCCTATCGGAATTTGTCGAAATTCCCGTCGGGGCATGGTGCGAGTATCAAGGCGTGAAATACAAACTCGGATCGCCGGAAAACATCAAGAAGAACGGAACCCGCAATATCGAATACACTCTTACCCTCGGAACATTGGAGGACAACATGAGCCTGTATAAGATGCGTAATCCCGTCGATAAACGCCTCAAATGGTCGATGTGCGCCAAGCCCCACGAACTCGTCGAAGCTATCGTTTGGAATCTCAACCAGCGCGACGGAGCCGGAGTTTGGAAAGTCGGCGAATGCCTCGATGCGGCGGAGCAGACGGTCGAGTTCAACCACACCTACGTCGATGCTGCATTGCAGGATGTCGCAAACAAATTCGAGACCGAGTGGGAAATCAACGACTATACGATTTCATTGCATAAAGTCGAGTATTTCAAGGATGATCCCCTGCCGCTCGCATACGGCAAGGGTAACGGCTTCGAGCCGGGTGTCGGGCGCACCACGCAGAGCGATGAATTGCCGATCAAACGGCTCTATGTTCAGGGCGGAGATCGTAATATCGACCGCTCAAAATACGGCTCAGCGGAATTGTTGTTGCCGAAGTCGCAGACGCTCGTTTATGAGGGCCGCATCTATCAATCCGACGCAGAGGGATATTCCATCGAGCGCATCGACAAAGTTTCCGATGCAGTCAAGGAGGACAGCCTCGATTGCTCCGAGATATACCCCTCGCGCGTGGGAACAGTATCGGCGGTCGAGTGCATCGACGCAGGAAAGAATTTCTACGACATCATCGACAATTCCATCCCCGCAGAGCTGAATTTCAACGATTATGTCATCGAGGGCGAGACGGCGACGATCATCTTCCAAAAGGGGATGCTCGCGGGCGACGACAAGCAGTTCGAGTTCAAATACAATCACTCGGAACGCCGCTTTGAACTCGTGCCGCAGGAAATCGACGGGGTTACGATGCCGAACGAAACATTCAGTCCCGCCGTCGGCGACACCTACGCCATTTTCGGTATCATGCTGCCGGATTCCTATATCTGTAACAATACGGATAAGACTGGGGCATCATGGGATATGTTCCGCGAAGCGGCCCGCAAACTCTATGAGAACGAAGATCAGAAATTCACCTTTACCGGCACTCTGCAAGGGCTGTGGGCGAAAAAGAATTGGCTCCGTGTCGGCGGGCGGCTGAAAGTCGGCGGATATGTTCTGTTCACCGATGAGCAGTTCGCCCCCGACGGCATTCCGATCCGCATCACGGGTATCAAGGAATTTCTCACCTCGCCGTATGCTCCCGTCCTCGAAATCTCGAACTCGGTTTCAGGCAAGAGCGTATCGTCGCAACTTCGGGAGATCGGCCAAAACGAGGTGGCAACGGATAATAGCATCCGCAACGCCGTAAGCTATACCAAGCGTCGGTTCCGCGATGTCAAGGAAACGATGGCGATGTTGGAAGATTCGATGCTCGACAACTTCACGAACTCTATCAATCCGCTGACCGTGCAGACGATGATGATGCTCATCGGGGATGAGAGCCTGCAATTCCGGTTCGTCGCCAGCAAGACCGACCTCACAGCGGTAGGCGACGGTATCACCTACGACAACACGGCGAAGCAGTTGCATATCCCGCACGGATTCATCCAGCACATGACGCTCGGCATCGGCACGATCTCGTCCTCTCATGCCGATTCGGAGTACAAGGTTTGGGAGATGAACGAATACCTTTCGCCGTACCTCGACAACGGAGCAAAGAAATATTATCTCTATGCCAAAGTCAGCCGCACGGACACCGCCGTAAAGGGCGATTTCCTGCTCTCTGATCGAGCGATCAAGATGAATGATGTTGCAGGGTATTATCATCTGCTGGTAGGTATTCTGAATAGCGAATATGACGGCGAACGGAGCTATGTTTCGCTCTATGGGTTTTCGGAGATTCTGCCCGGTCGGATTACGACGGATAAGATCGTATCGTCCGACGGCAAAACATATTTCGACCTGCTGCTGGGAGAAATCGGAGGCAATATCAAATTCATCGCCTCGGATGGAAGCCTGAAAGATGTTGCCGACCTCGAACGGACAGATTTGGATTATCTCAAAGAGGCTTTCAAAGATGCAACGACCGAAATAGACGGAGGTGTTGCCCTTTCGGGATTCGTGGGAGTGAGAGACGCATTGAAAAACGTAATAGCGGCTCTTTGCGGTTATAATCCGACCTCCGAGGATGACTACCCGTTGATATTCGCAGGAGCACAGCAAGGGAATGTAGAGTATTACGGATGGACAAGCAATAGCTATACCCATATCTACACCCAAAGCGCGACGCCGAGCAATGGGGATAATTGTTTCGACAATAAAGGCTCTGTCGTAGGAACTGTAACGAATATCGTAGGGGCGCAAATTTTCGCATTATCCACAACGGGCGAAACCTATCAACGCAATACCGGAATCGACTTTACCGCGAAAACGCCCTCTGCAATGGAGGGCAACCGAGCCAAGTTCCGAGTATATAAGGACGGACGATGCGTTTCCAATTACTTTGAAACGAGCGGGTCATACAAGACGATATACGTGCCGACATATTGTCCGCCATTGGTCTTTACAACCGTTTTGGAGGTTTCGGAAAATTGCTACATGGACTTGACCGCCGGAGCGCAATTCGGTGTTTTGATGGAGACGAATGACGACTATGACGGCTATAACTGCTCGCTGTATAATTCCAGCAGATACCCTTGCACGGTGGTTAAAGGGACGAAAAGCTCCTATACGCAAGTCGGGGTATTGTCCCCCGGCGAAATGATGGATCTTGTCAATATCAAAGGAGGATGGGTATTAAAGAATTTCACCAGATATTCAACGAAAGAGTAAAATTATTTTCGCCCATATAGTACCTATTAGGTATTATTCACTACTTTTGTCATAAATCTAAACCTATTATGGAACAGAAAATCGAAAAGGGAATCGGGTGGCTCGAAAAGCTGCTCAAAATGGAGGAAAAATACGGGTTCTTCCGCTTTCTGCGAGTGCTTTTGCTTTTACTCCTCACGGGGTTTGTCATCCTTACTATCACCAATCCGCGCTATGTGCTGGATAAAGTCGAATCAATCCAAGCAGAGCAACATGATGAATCGGTAGCCAAGCGCATTCAGGTAGATGCGGATATTCGTCTGATGCTGCGCAAACTCTTATATGCGCTCGATGCCGACCGTACATGGCTCATAGAGCTGCACAATGGGAGCAAAAACCTATCATCAGGATTACCGTTCCTATACGGCGATATGCGAATCGAAGAGGTCGCCGACAGCATCAATAACGTCGATGACGAATATACCGATTTTCAGCTATCGAAATACCCTTTTATCGGGAAAGTCTTTGACGACGGATTTTATTGGGGAGCTATCGAAACGATCAAGGAGATCGACGAACGAATGTATTTCAAGTTCAAGTCGAATAACGTGAACGAGGTCGCCATTCTCGCCCTATATGCAGGAGAAAAGCCGCTCGGAGCAATCGGCATATCATTTTGCGGACAAAAACAGATGGACGCCTCCGCTGTCGGCAAGGCTATTCGCAAGTGCGGTATTCAGGTAGCAACCCTATTATCCAACTAACATCACAACATCATGGAAACTATCAAAAAGATTCTGACCGCCATCTTGAAATGGCTGGGGAGTATTCCATCCGACAAACTCCTGCACCTCATTGCAGGTGCGGTAATCGCGGCCTTTTTCGCCCTTGTCATTCCCTATACGGCTGGAATATGCGTCTTATTCGCCGCCATCGCAGGGGTGGCAAAAGAGGCTTTCGACCAATACCGCTACAAGGGATGGGATTGGCTTGACTTGGCCTATACAATGGCCGGAGGTTTCATCATTCAAATTTTCGCGTGGCTATGAAACTACTTTTGAAACGCATCGCATTGAAGCCGACCTATACCATCGGCTGGCTCTACATCGACGGGCAAAAGGTCTGCGACACCATCGAAGATGCCGTGCGAGACCTGAACAAAAACGGACAGTTCGACAATGGCGAAAAGAAAGTGTATGCCGAAACCGCTATCCCCTATGGGACATACGACATCACGCTGAAAATCCAATCTCCGAAGTATAAGGATCGAGCGCAGTACAAATTCTGCGACGGCTACCTGCCTCGGCTGCTCAATGTGCCGGAGTTCGACGGCATCCTGATCCATATCGGCAATACCGCCGAGGATAGCGCGGGGTGCATATTGGTCGGCGAAAACAAGGAGGTCGGCAAGGTGCTGAACTCGACGGCGACATTCCGACGGGTCTATGACATGCTCAAAACGGCCTCCGACCGGGGCGAACCAATCCAAATCGAAATCGTATGAGAACGCTGATTTTGTGCCTTATCATCGGTTTGCTGTCGGCCTGCTGCCCGTGCAAACATCTGACGACCTCGACCGGGACGCGGGATAGCCTGCATGTCGAGATCAGGCATCGCACAATATGGATTCCCGACACGGTACGGGTGCAACTGCCGGCCGAGCGAACCGAGCAGACCGTCCGCCAAGATTCGAGCCACCTCGAAACCTCGGCAGCGGTATCGGACGCAAGGATCAACCCCGACGGGTCGCTATCCCACTCGCTCGAAAACAAGACGGACGATCGGGAAATACCGACGCAGCGGCCGATAGAATATCGGGACAGCATCGTTTATCGGGATCGGGAGGTCGAGGTTGAAAAAATCGTCGAGGTAGAGCGCAAATTGACATGGTGGCAACAAACGCAAATACGCGGTTTTTGGGTGGCAATTATCATCATTCTCGTACTGCTCCGTAAAAAGATTTTTCCCTTGATTCGGAGGTTTATTTGAGGGCGCAAAGGCGAACAATACAGCCGATTATAATAATAGCTCCAAATTTCAGAAACTTTTTGTACCTTTGAAAAAGTTTTGATATTATAGCGTTTGCTATTGTTTTTAAGGTTTAGGAAATCGCCAATTTCACAACGGACTTAAAAAACAATGGTAAATGCCTGCGTTATGCGTGGGCATTTCCTTGTTAGTCCGTAGGTGTTTGGCGATACCTCTAAACCGACAGGAACGCCCACGCTTTTTGTGTGCATATCCGGAAACAGCAGCGAATGTTTGATTTACGGATAGCATGAGCGAAAAGAAACCAACAAGGCGGGCGGAGATCGTTTTTGCCGCCATGAAAGCAATCGAGGCCAACGGCGGCGAAATGAGGATTTCGGATATATACGAAACCCTCGCATCATCGTTCCCGCTGACCGATTATGAGAAAGAGGAAACCAAGAGCGGCGTCATCCGCTGGAAAGCGTATCTCAACTTCTATTCGATAGAGGTAGGCAAGGTCGGGTATCTCGTCAAAAAGAGCGGGATATGGCATCTGACGGAAGAGGGTGCGAAAGCTCTTACCGCCGGAGCCGGAGAGTTCTTCGCCGATTTTCACGGCAAGTTTTCCAAGATACAGAAAGAGCACGCGGTATCGGTCATCGAGGAGAATGCGGATCAGCCCGATGATTTGGATATGTTGCAAGGTCAGGCATCGAAAGGCATTCGGGAGTATATCATCAAAAAGAACCCCTACGAGTTTCAGGATTTGGTCGCCGCCCTACTGCGGGCAATGGGCTACTATACGCCATTCATCGCCCCGAAAGGCAAGGATGGCGGCGTTGATATTATCGCCTACCGAGACCCGCTCGGCACGACCGCCCCGCAGTTGAAAGTACAGGTCAAGCATTATCCGACCTCTGCAATCTCCGTCGATGTCGTCCGCAGTCTGCTGGGGGTTCTCGTGAAAGAGGGCGAGGTCGGCCTGCTGGTTACATCGGGGACATTCACCAGCGAATCCAAGAAAGAAGCCCGCAACGGGCATCGTTGCCTGCGTCTGATCGACATCGACGAGTTCATCGACCTATGGATTCGCTATTACGACCGCATGAGCGAGGAGGACAAAGCCCTGCTCCCGATTATTCCCGTTTATTTTCTGAAAGCATAAAACCATCATATTATGAAAAAACTCTTATCTATTCTATTCCTATCCCTTTGCATCGCAGCTTGCTCCAAAGACGATACCCCAAAGCCGGAGATGAACGAAACCGTCAAACAGATTTGGCAGACGTTGAACGGCAGATATATCGGGTTCCATGAGGATAAGTTATCATCCGCCGGTTCCTATACGGAAACCATCGTCTTTCAGCCCTATTCCGAGCCGGAAGAGATCAAGCCGACGGTAATCCTTTTCCCGGATTTTACAGCATACGGAACCGCCGTCATAACCGACACCCGATTTGAAGAGATCAGCGGCTCATCGACCTGCTATTACTCAATCGACGTAAAATATGAGGGAGCAATCCCGACGATCTCATTCTTTGAATACGGAACGGACGGCGAAGTAGTAAACAGCGAAGATCAGCGCAACATCAAGGTCATCGACGCCTCCTCTTTCAAAATGTGGGATTATGGCTTGACCGAGGCCGAGAATGCGATAATCTACACCAAGCAATAGAAATCCAAATAATTCATTATCTTTGCGGTACTGATAGCCCCGTATCAGTTGCGTTGAATACCCCTCTCGACAGACCGATAGATCGGGCGTTGAGAGGGTTTTTCATTCGATTCTGTTACCCGTCTGTTACCCGGCCTCCGAAGTGGCGTTTATTGGTTACAAATAAGCCAATATATCATAGCGAGTTACAACCTATTTTAGAAAGAAGCAATAGATTTTGCATCGGCAAGTAAATATCTGATTATCAAATAGTTAAATTAATTATAATCGATTAATATGGCGCTCTTTACGG
>ERZ779697.644-NODE-644-length-16330-cov-22.9749_pt1 | contig 16330 bp, 6 predicted proteins | sample MGYA00511881_ERZ779697 | MGnify/ENA primary metagenome ERZ779697 (study PRJEB29588, sample SAMEA2148105) | human gut metagenome | biome: human gut; feature: human-associated habitat; material: faeces | place: Denmark | collected 2008/2010 ... | reverse complement strand
CCCTTATAGTTCTTACCTACCTGCTGACCAGCGAGGTTGAAGCACTTGCCATCCTGAGCAACCTTCAGATTCTCTACCTTAGAAATGCCGGTAGTTGTATCAACCAACCAGGCACCGAGCACAGAAACCTTTGCTGGATTATTTTCTGGGTCGATATACTGGATACCCACTTTCTTGATGGCTACACCTTCCTTGGTGGTGAAAGTAATCTCATCGCTGCCTCCGAATGAAGGCCACTCAGATGTATTATCCTCGTAATCTACACACATCTGAACATTTGGGGTTGGCTCAGCTAGTTTCACCTTGACTGTAACATTACTCTTGCCAGCCAAACCATTGATAGCAAGCTGCTGGTACTGTTTATCGAAAGAAACTATACCCTTATAAACAACTGTGTTATCAGTACCACCCCAACTGGTGAAGGAGGCATTAATTTTCTTTTCAGTACCGTCAGCGGCAACCAAAATCATCTTCTTAACCTTCAGGTTCACTTCCTCAGCATCGGTATGCTGTACGCTTACGCCCACGATGTAAGGATGCTCCTGCTCGAAAAGAAGTTCAAACTTCTTGGTTGCTCCATCACCCACAGCTTTTCCGTAGGCAGGAGTTGCATCGCCTTCTGCATCAGCAGAAGTCTTCCAAGTATAGTTCACCTGGAAGTTGGCAGGAAGCGGTTCTTCGAACTCGAGGATATACTTAGGATAATCTGCAGAGTTGACATTGCAGGCAAACTCTGCTGCACCATACTGCTTGTTAATAGTGAAGTCATAAACATCAGCATCTCCGGCAAAACCTGCATTCCAGTCACCACCCAAAACAAGAGGAGTCTCTGTCTGAGCATTCACACTTACAGCCATGAAAGCTGCTACAATCAAAGTAAATAACTTTTTCATAAGCTTTACAATTTGTTATTAAGTTAATAAATCCAGTTATAAAATTGAGAAGTTTCTCATTTCCGCTTGCAAAAGTAACAGAAAAGGCTGAAAAAGACTTTGCGTGGTATAACAAATACTTTGTGAGAAGTACCAAATAGGTTTGATAGCCAACATTATAACGAAAATGATACACCATCAAACCTATTTGAAGAGGAAATCACAACAAAGGAGTCATATAAATCGGTAAGAGGAGCGTTTGGCCATCTTTCTTCAAATCCTTTGTATACAAGAGATATCTCTTATCTATTCGATCAGAATATTTAGCACAAAACTCGTCTAGTGACTTATGAGTATTATATCCTGAGGATTTCACCTAATACATCACGTCCTTCTCTGGGAAGCCAAATTAAAGATTTTGGCACGAAAACGCACTTTTTCTCGAAAAAAAATGCGTTTTCGTGCCATTTTAAGGAGTTTTTTATTGCTTAACAAAAGAATAAGTTTTCTCCGTTCCATCCTCATAACGCGTCTTCACAATGTTCAAGCCATGCTGAGATCGCGGTAACTTTACACCTGACACATTATAAAACTGGCGAGAAACAATACGTTTAGTCTTCGACTCCACTTGCTCAATGGCAGTCAAATCGTTGAATTTATTTTCATCAACAGTCTCTTCTGTCGAGAACCAATCCACATCCACATAGCCTCCATTCTGCTGGGTTGCATAATTAAAGATGGCAAAGCGATTGCCTGTGAATATCTTGAGGGTATAGCGCATCTCGGTTTCGATGTCCTTGCCCAAATCAACCCACTCCTGATTGTCCCAACTGATATAGAACTTCAATTTATTGGTTTTGAAATTGGCCACTGCCCGAAGATAAATCTTATCGTTGTGCGAAGCGGTAGATGTTCTAAACGTCCTATAATGTTCCTTATCATCTACTACACCCTGCCAAGCAGCCTTTGGTTCCCACCAAGGAGCACGATAGTAAACCACTCTTTTCTTGCCGTCGATCATCTTTACTGCAACATAAGCATGGGGGTCTTGGAATACACAAAGCCCAGCTACATCACCTTCCTTCATATGGGATACATCTAAGCAAATCGTGCCATACGTATCGGTGGAAGTAGAGGCACCCTCCTTATCGTACCCGAACATGCGTTGGGTCAAGGTATTGCGCGCCTGTAAGAATTCGTTGAGTTTGGTGCCGGTGCCTTCCTTCACTATGCCCGACGTGTATAGGCGCAAGAATCCAGGTCGTTCGGTCAAAGACCATGCCGAATTGTCAGGATTGTGGTTCCATTCCCACTGCATCCCAAGCTTGTCGGTGTTGAAACCATCATTGGTTGGCAAGTATGTTTTTGGATATTCCTTACCTACATTAGGCTTCTTGTACGACTTGCCACCCTTGCTCACATCAATGCCATTGTTACCGAGAATAGGCCATCCATCTTTCCATACCACAGGTTCGAGATACGGAATACGCCCGATAGTACCTGCATCCTTGAAGAGAATCGTCCACCATTCGCCTGTCTGCGTCTGTACCAATCCCCCTTGATGGATGTCCTGCTTTTCGAAAAGCAATCCATCGTGCTCCTCGTATGGTCCGAACGGATTCTTGGAACGGAAGATGGTTTGGCTATGGTCATAACCTCCACCGTATGTGGCATAGATATAATAGTAATCACCGATATGATACATGTGGCTGCCCTCCAATCCAGAGTTTGGCTTATTGATAATCCGCTTAGAGGAACCGATGGCATTGAAGTTTTCATCCAACTCGGTCACACTGATTTCATTGATACCTGCCACCACAAAGCGGCGTCCCGTTGCCTCATCTAAGAGAAGACCAGAATCATAATAGAAGCCATTCAGTTTTTGCACCTTCCACTCACCCTCAGGGTCTGTAGCCGTTAAGAGGAAGTCACCACCATCGGCAAACTTTTCATGGTTGAAGGCGATGAAGTGAAGGTAAAACTTACCTTTGTAGTATTTCAGACTAGGAGCCCATTGCCCTTTGGAATACTGATTATATCCATTCTGAAGATTAAAAGGCTCCGACTCCGCTATTTTTTGGAGAGGATTGGCACAATATTCCCAGTTCACCAAGTCGTGCGACTTCAAGATTGTCGCACCAGGGAAATAGAACATTGTGGTAGATACATAATAATAGGTATCCCCCACGCGGATAATGTCAGGGTCAGGAAAGTCTGAGTTGATGATTGGATTGGTATAAGTACCATCACCATTGTCAGCACACCACTGCTTGGCATAATTTTGCGCATTCACCTGCAAAGACACCAATAAACCTGCTAAAATTATCAGTTTCTTCATCATTCAATTTATTGAGTTAAGTTTTTAAAAGATATGCCTTTTACACTCAACGCCTTTGCGTGGTGTAAAAAAGAGAATTCAAAAAGGTTGACCGTGTCATCACAACACAGCCAACCTTAACGACTAACATCTTTTTTCGGTTAATCTTTGTATGATAAACCTAAAACTAATGTCTTTTAGAGTAATTACTTGGCTTCCTTCCAATATTCTGGAGCACCAAGGCCTGCAGCAAAACCTGCATAGGTATGCTTGCGATAATAATCCAAATCCCAGAGGCCTACTGGCAAACCAGGACGCCAACCACTATTGGCAGGACTGTCAGTAGCACACCACTGGCAGATACCCCACTGCTGCTCCTTAGGAACAATCTCAAGATATTTCTTGACGATAAACTCGTAGTAAGCACGCATTGCCTTGTGCTGTTCCTCGGTCATATCAGTAGTCTTTACTTGGATATATGGGTCTTTGCTGTTCTTATCCACGTTCGGAACCTCCAAGCCCATATCCAACTCAGAAATACGAACCAACCTACCTGTACTAACCATCAGGTTGAGCATGTTCACGTAAGCATCCTCTCTTTTTTTCTGCTCAACAGGATCCATGCAGCATGAAACGTGCATCTGACTGCCGATACCATCAATCTTGGTAACGCCGTCCTTCTCCCACTCCTCAATCCAATGAATCAGACTCTTGAGCTTCTTGTTATCGTCGTAAGCAGTTTCGAGGTTATAATCATTGATGAAGAGCTTCAACTCCTCAGGTTTTCCACCAGCATCAGCAAAGCCCTTGCGAGCTGCAGCTACAGCAGTGCGAACATAATCAATGTCACCCAGGTAATCCTGCCAGTAGAAATTGTTCTTTGCATCGTCAGCTGAAACGTTGCCTCGTTTAGCAGACTGCAAGTCGAACTTACCATCGCCATCTTTATCTTCTCCAGAAAGGGCCTCGTTTACAACATCCCAAGCCTTCACCTTGCCCTCGGTAGCTTCCATCATGCCGTAAATCCAATTCTGCAAAGCAGGAGTAAGTGCTTTCTTCTTCTCCTCATCTGTAAGAGGAATGGTATTTGAAGACTTCGTGTAGTAAACTTCAAAATCATCAATATAGAGGGTACCAGCATATTTACCAATATTCAGCAGCAGGCGCAAGGCATTGTCACCATTACATGTGGTAGTCACATCAACTTCCTTCCAATCAGTTGTAACCTTGATGGTAGGGAAGTCACCACAGCCTATGTATCCTTCAGGATTCTGGAATCCAGCACCAAATTCGCCAGCTACAGAACCCTTGATTTTCATCTTCAAGTGATAGGTTTTACCATTCTCGAAAGCGAAACCTGGTTCATAGTTAACCTGTGCATTCCAAGGGTTTTCCTTGGCTGCGTTGTTACCAACCTCACAAACACCATTTACAATCTTTGGCGTATTATCCATACCCCATCCACCAAGGTTCTGACCATCATCAAAGGTAAGATGCCCAACACTTACAGGGATTTCAACAGCACCCGCACCAGCTACATTACCAATCTTATAGTTGACGTCTACCCAAGAAACTTTGGTCCAGTGAGAAATATCATTTTCATCAAAGGTAGAGTTTACTACAAGATTATGGTCAGAGCCCTTTTCCTTCAATACAAAATTATCAAAATAGAGAGTACCGCCAATCTTTCCGAAGCAGAAACGCATACGATCGATATCCGCATTCGGCGTAAAAGAGAAGCTATTATCAATAGCACTTTCAGCTACAGTAAATGAACCTGCTCCATACTGTGTATCAGAACCATCTTTCTTACCAGGCCAGAAATCAATCGTTCCAGGATTAGTTCCCCTTACATTAAGTGAAATCTCGTAAGTTTTACCTGCTTGAAGAGGTTTATCCAGATCATAGTAGATTTCATATTCCCAGGTATCTGCCTTAGGAGCACCAGCCGTGATGATAAGTCCAGGATTCTTCTCAGCAGGAGGCAACTGCTTATCCTTTATCAGCTCATTCAGATACTTTCTAGGCTGCTGAGCATGCCAGGCAAGCGTATGACCATAAACTGTTAACCCTGCATCCTCTGCTGCGGAAACAAAAGAAGATACCTTACTGAAATCCATCACACCCTGGTCGTTGACACAGGAAGCCATCTTCATGGCATTGCCTGCAACAATCTCATCAAAGTTATGGGCTGCAAGACGGAAGAGAGGACCCTGCTGGTTGAACTCGTCCGCGCCAAGTGCAGCACTAACCTTAAAGCCAGGATGAGCACCACGATCCAGATACTCCTTCAATGGCGCATAGTCGTTGAGGTACTCATACTGAGCGATGGTCTGAGGCTTCTCTACGTCATATTTCCAGTCATCCCAGTCTGCACAGCTGCCCAAAACAAATGGGCAGACCAGTGCAGATATAATATATTTATTTACTTTCATACTACTAAATTCATTTTCATTAGTTTGTTACGAAATTACTTCCATGACTCAAGCTTGTTGCCACGACTCATCATAGACATCACATAGTCAGCAGAGATGTTCCATGTTTTCTCGTGCTCTACATCACCGGCGTTGGTCACAACAGTAGCATTAAACTTGATCTTCAGACAATCAGCCATGCGGTTCTTGTCGCTGAAATCCTGAATGCCACGAGGAGCAAAAGTACCATTACCAATCACCTTGCCATCCTGAAAAACCTGACAGTTTTCTCCATTGAATGCCAGAGTAATGGTCAACTCCTTCGATGCATCAATCTGACTCCAGATATGCTCTTTGTCATCATACTTCCACTCCTTTACAGGATAAGAGAAAGTGATGGAAGATGTATTGAAATCTACAGTTGAAACCACATCCAGGGCATCCTCATTCTTGTGGGTAATAGTCTTCAGATTCTGGATATTGGTAGTTCCTGTCTTGCAATACAGACCTGAATACTGATTCTTGTACTTCACACAGAGCAACTGGTAGTTCTTCTTTTCAAGGATATCATCACCAGTGAGGGAAGAAACGAGTCTTACTGGCAATACATAGTGAGTAGTAGCAGCCTTCGGATCGTTGAAGAAGGCATCAGTAAGATGAACTGTTGTACCACCAATGATTCTTCCCTTAGGAATAGTCAGGGTGTTAGGATCCTCCAGGGTATAGTAGGATTCAGGGAGCACCTCCATGCCACTGCCTTCTGGCAGAAGAGATGGATCTATCTGATAACTGATCTTACAGTCCTTGGTATTCTTGTAGCCACCACTCCAAGTTGCCTGCAACTTGAACTGATGAGCATTGTCGTCGGTATTTACCGCATCATCGTCATTACCAAGGGTGATAACGCGGATAGGTGCCTGCTTAGCGAAATATACAGATATCTTACCGTTGTTGCCACCATTGGCTGTTCCTCCCTGAAGACTATCTTCCCAATCTCCGTTTGAACAAGAGGTAGAAAGACCAGCTACCAAGGCAAGTCCCATGATTGCAGTTCCTATTTTTCTGAATGTTTTATTCATATTCTTCATTTTTTCTTGTTATTACCAAATGTTGTTCTTTTTACCATCCAGCGTTCTGAACGAGTGATGGGAAATTAAGAATCTGGTCGTATGGTATAGGACCATAGAAGGCATTCTCCTTGAAGTTACGTGTTTCCACTGAGATTGGAGTATATTTCTTGCCAGCCTCTTCGTTGGTGATACTCATACCCTTTGCCTCCTCTGTGAGGTTAGCCTTCCAGCGACGCAGATCCCAGAAGCGGAAGCCTTCGAAGCAAAGCTCGATGCGGCGCTCGTTTCTAATCAAGTCACGCATCTTTTCCTTGCTCTGTACACACTCTTCCAGGTATGGATCATCGCCAAACTCTCCCAAGCCTGCACGCTCACGGATTGCCTTGATGACATCGTAGGCTGAGTAACCTGTACCACCCTTAGGACCATAAGCCTCATTGGCTGCCTCGGCATAATCCAGATAAAGCTCTGTGTAACGGATGCGGGCTGTATAATGATAAGCCTTGCCGTTTACCGTAGGATCCAGGTTGATGTCCTGACGGAGGAGTTTCTTCATATAGTAACCTGTGCGGGTTGACTTGGAAACGTCCTTGTTGAGACCATCGAGATTAGTAGCATTGTCTGCCTGTGTATTGATGACGGCATTTCCTGAACCGGCTGTCTGTCCGTTATAGATAATGTACTTAGCCAGACGTGGGTCACGGTTTGCGTATGGATTAGCTGGGTCATATTCGCTCTTGGCATCTGTAATAGGATAACCGTTGGCAGCAGGGAATGCATCTACAAGATTCTGGGTTGGATTGATACGACCCTGACCATAGATTGATGGTGGGTAGTACTTGGTCTCCAAATCATTGTTCTCGCTCTTCTCTGTACGCCAGAGTACTTCCTTAGGACATTCTGCCGCTGTAAGATCCTTCATGTTTGGGTCTGCATACCACTCCAAACCATTTGTATCAATGCCTGAAATGCCGCCATTGAGGTCGAGCACTGCCTTAGCATATTGGGCTGCCTGCTCGTAGGTTACGCCGCTGCCACTGGCAAAGGCTGGAGATGCAGCCATCAATGTAGCCTGTGCAAGAACGGCACGGGCGATACGACCACTTAAGCGTCCGGCGAAGTTGGTACCAAGTACACGATTGTAAGTAGCCTTTGTAACTGTATAGGATTTGCCAAGGCAACTAACGGTCATTGTCTCGTTATCCGTATCCTTGTAATCAACAGGGAGTACGCGTACAGCCTCTTCTGCATCCGCAATGAGCTGCTTCATGCAGTCGGCATAAGAAGCACGCACCTCCAGAGAATTGAAATCTGAACTTACATTTGTTGGCACAAGATCGTTAGGAACACCGAGGAGTTTTCCATTGGCATCCAAACCACCATGGGCACGGAGCAGATAGTACATGAAGAGTGCTCTCAAACCCTTGGCCTCGCCGATATAACGCTGCTCATACATGGCACGCACTACCTCATCGCTGTTCCAGTTTACCTTATCCACATTGGCAAGGAAAAGGTTAATATACTGGATGGCTGCACGACAGTTGCGCCAGGTTTCCACCGGATTGTTGCTTGAAGTCCAGCTATCTACGCCAGTCATCTTACGATAAGAGTCGGTAGCATCGTTGCTTACGGCATCGTCTGTTGCAACATCATTGAATGAGTAAGAGCCGTTTGGCAAACGGGTATAGGCGTTGCCAAGCAAACCATCTGCATAGTCTGGATGGTCGTACATATACTCGAAACCCAGATGGTTTTCGATGGCAGGCTTAAACATGTCGTCACAGCTTGTCAGTCCTATCGAAAGAGCCAGTCCGAGCACCACTCCACCAATTTTATATTTTGATAGTAAGTTGTTCATCACTTTTGTCATTTTCGTTATCTTAATTTTCTATATTAGAACTCAACCTTTGCACCGATGGTGAAACTGCGGGTTTGAGGAGCAGAACCTACATTGCGTTCCATCTGCTTGCGCTCACCGGCTATCGTCAGGAGGCTGCTGCCATTGACATATACCTGCAAGCCCTTAACCAAGCTATTGTCTCCGAAGAGAGACTTGTTGAAGTCGTAGGTAAGCTGCACGCGGCTCAAGTCGATACGGTCTGTAGAATACATCCAGTAGTCGGAAGCACAGAAGTTGTTGTCACCACTCTGTGTTGTCAGACGAGGATAGGTGATAGACTCACCGTTCTTGTATTTACTCTCTGTCCAGGCACCGAGTACCACATCACTGTACTTACGCTCACCGTAAACCCAGTTGTAGGTATCGTCCTTGAGAGCATTGCCACCAAACTGACCTGTCAACATGGCGAAGAGAGTGAAGTTCTTGTACTTCAAGGTAAGATTCATACCACCGGTGAACTTGGCGCTCCAGCGACCGATAACCACGCGGTCCTTGCTGTCGATGATATTATCTCCATTCTGGTCCTTGTATCTCAGATCACCTGGCTTTACTGTACCGAAAGAGCTCTTGACCTTATCATTGTCAATTTCATCCTGACTGTTGTAGTAGCCTAAGCACTCATATCCCCAAAGGGCATCAGTGAGCTTGCCTTCTGTACGCATGTAGTCATACTCTACATTCTCTGCAACCTTCAGGTTCTTTGAACTGTTGGTCTGTCCGAATGCCTGGATACCATATTCGAAGTCTCCCACCTTGTCTTTGTAACCGAGAGAGAAGTCAACACCTGTGCGGCGATTCTTACCATAGTTGATGTATGGCACGAATGTAGATACAGGCCAGTAGGTATGCATATAGCTTGGATAAATGTAATCTGGCTGAGCGAGCAAGCCATCAGTCACCGTGTTGTAGTAGTTTACGGCAAAGCTGAGTCGGTTACTGAACAAGGCACCATTCAAACCTACGTTGAACTCCTTGCGCTTGATGAAGCCCAGTTTGTCGTTACCACCACGCTGCGAGTCGGAAGTCTGGATGCTGTTGTTGGCGTCAGACCATCCCCACCATGTACCGGTAGCCGTGAAGATATTCTCATACATGAAGTACTCAGCAATATCAAGATCCTGGTTCAAAACGGTATAACCTGCGGTAAGACGGAGGTCATTGAGCCAGTTTACATCCTTCAGGAAATTCTCTTCAGAGAGTCTCCAGCCGAGAGTTGCCGATGGAGAGATGGCATTGCGGTTGCCCTCAGGAAGCTTTGCCGAATGTACCACATTGGCTGCCAAGTCGGCATAGTACTTATGTGCATAGTTGTATGACACGAGAAGTCCCAGGTTGGCATTGCTTACCTTGTGATACTCACCGCTGATGGTCTGCTGATAACCATTGGCGAGCAAGGTGGCATTGACATTGTGATTGCCGAAGGAGTTAACGTAGTCAAACTGTCCGGTCCAGGCAAGAGTCTGGCGCTCTGCTGAGTTGCTGGAGTTCAAAGTACCCGTATGCTTATCCTCGCCATACTGTGTGACGGAACCGATAATCTGCTTGCCGTCAAACTGTGTCCAGTTGACACCGAAGGTTGCATAACTGTCGTTCAAGGATGTTGTGTATGACGTAGAATAGTCAACCGCAAACATGGTCTTGAAGCTCAATCCCTTCAGCAAAGAAGAGAGATCAAACTTGACACCAGTATCAAACTGCATCTGGCGGGAAGTCCAGGTGTTGTAGCCTGCTGCATACATATCTGCGAAGGCATTGGTCTGGTCTTCCTGTGTAGCACCCAGGAAATACTTTCCGGCTGGCAATCCCGCAGGATTGGTGATGATATTTCTTGAGTTATTGATGAGAGCCAGAGAATTGGCATCCATCGGGTCAAGATAAGACAGCGGGATGAATGGAGCCACACGGTTAGGGCGCAATGTAGAAGCTGCCTTCCAGAATTCGCTGTTTGAACCATGCTGGTTATAATAGGTAGCGTTGGCATTCACCCAACCAGAAGCCCAGTCAGCGAGCTGCAGGTCGATGTTACCACGTACGTTCAGACGGTCGGTATAGTTGTTCTTTCCTTCACCGAAATTGAGGAAATCACCCTCGCGGTAGTAGCTCACGTTGGTATAGAACTGTGCAAACTTACCACCACCCTCGAACTCAGCCGTCACATCGTAGCGAGACTTGGTCTTCTTGAGATAATCAGAATTATAGAACTGCTGGTTTGGATAACGGTAAGGATTGGTACCTGCAGCCGTGTTATAGATGTCTTCATCTGAATATTTAGCAGAAAGACCATCATTGGCAAGAGCCTGATTGTAAAGCGTCATATACTGCGCACCATCGAGGTAGGTAGGATAAGACTTCGCTACACTCATCTGATAGTTGGCACGGGCGCTTATCTTCAGCGGTTCAATCTTACCACGCTTTGTTGTGATGAGGATAACACCCTTTGCAGCACGGCTACCATAGAGAACAACGGCAGAAGCACCCTTGAGGAAGGTAATGTCTTCTATCTCCGTTGGCAAAACATTGTTTGCATCACGTGGCACACCGTCAATCAGCACGAGTGCATCACCCTGGTTCCACAGCGACCCGTTATAACCTGCAGCCAAAGCCTGCATATTGTCGAGGCTATAGGTATTGTAGTTCTTCTCCAGCAGATTCTTCACCTTGACCGTGCTGACAGGAGTGATTACATCACGGGCATCCGCCTTGCGGAATGCCACGTTGATGGTGTCTGCTTCTGTGGCATCCTGTGCCATCACTCCTTGTGCAGAGAGAGCGAAGAGGGAAACCGGAAGAATCGCTTTATATCTTGAAATTATGTTGCTCATAATTTTTCCTTCTTTATTCTTTTAATTGTTTTCTTGATTCACACTCTATTACCAACCTGGATTCTGGAACATCTCAGGATAGATACTGGTGTCTTTCTTCTTCAGAGGCATCCACCAGTGCTTGCTTGTGAAGTGGCGGGTAAGAATGGTCTTCTCCTTGAAACCGGAAACCTCGGTGTTCTGTGGATTCTTTGGATCAAACTTTCCTGCACGTACAAACTCCTGCGATGTCTTGATGTTGTATGGTGCCTTGTCGAGAAGCAACCAGCGGCGCAGGTCGTTGAAACGATGACCTTCGAAAGCAAGCTCTACGGCACGCTCGCGGCGAACCTCATCCATGAACTTGTCCTTGTTGCCGGTAAACTTGGCAGCTACATCGGCTACACCGGCACGTTCGCGAATCTTGTTCACTGCATCGAGAGCAGTGAGTGAGCACTTGGCTGAAGCGGTGGCTCCACCTACGGCTGCACAAGCCTCGGCATACATCAGGTAACAGTCGGCAAGACGCAGGTAAGGCACATCAATGTACAACTTGTTATAAGTAGCACCCATATCATAGGTGTTGGCGATCATAGGAATGAACTTATAAAGCAGGTAACCAGTGCGGCTCTCGTTGATATCGTCACGGTAAGTACCACCTGTATAGAGGTTGGCATATCGGTTGGCTTCCGGTTCGATGGCTCCCTCTACCACCTTTACTCCATCATATACGATGTCGTGATAGAAACGTGGGTCACGGTTCTTCCAAGGATGGGTTCGGTCGAAACCAGACTCTGGGTCATCGAGAGGAAGACCATTCGCCATACCATAATAGTTTACGTAGTTGGCTGTAGGCTGTGAGGAAGCCTGACCACCTGTAAGAATCTGACCGCCAAACTCGGTGAACACTCCGAAGTGAGAGTTCTGCCATGCATCGGCTGGAATATCACGGAGAATATTCTCGGTAGAACCTGGAGGAAGCATGTTCTTGTTCCAGGTATAGAACAGATCTGAGTAATCAGCAAAATCCACGAGCTTGTACTGGGTCTGTCCTGTCTCAACAAGAGTAAGGAGTTCGCCAAGTGCCTCGGCAGCCTGCTGTGCATAGTTGGTATCGTAATCGTAGGTGCTGGCATTGCCGTTTACGTTCATCTTGTCATCGCAGTTCTTCACCAGTGGAGAAGCTGCCCACAAGAGTGATTTGCCTTCATAGGCAAGTGCGGTAATCTTGTTGATGCGGAAGCCATTCTTGCCTAATGTATTGCGACCAACAGAAGACTTATCCCAGTCGATAGGCAGAAGCTCTGCAGCCTCACGGAAGTCTTTAGCAGCCTTCTCGGCACATGCCTGACAGGTTTCACGAGGAAGAGTCATTGGCTGGTCGGCAGCTATGGTATGATCAATATATGGCAGACCACCGAAATACTGCATCAGCTGGAAATGAAGCCATCCACGGAAGAAGAGCAACTGACCCTTGATGGTATTCTTCTCCTCCTGGGTGGCAGCCGTCATCAGGTCCATATTCTCCAGACCCAGATTTGCTTTACGGATGCCATACCATGCAGCCTTCCAAAGGCCACGAGAAAAACGATAATTATTACCAGCATCGTTTGGATCCAAAAAACTTGACCCCTGGTCCATAAAGCTTGCGCCCCATCCGTCATATTCCTGCTGCCAGCCCCAGAAGTCACCCTGGTCAACCTTGTAGCTCATGTGGAAGTCGATACCCACAGCCTGGATATCATCCTCACCCCAGTTCCAGGACGTTGTCCAGTAACTCTTGGAGAAGTCAGGAATACAGAGATAAAGCTCCTCTGTAAAGCCCTGGAAATTCTTGAAATTCTTGAAAGCATCCTCTGGAGATACATCCGATTCTGGTGACTTGTCAAGATAGTCTGTACAGCTGGTAGTCAAGGCGAGAGAACATCCCAATGCCAACGCCAGGCAGGCAGACTTATATTTAGAAATTATTCTTATCATAATAAATAATGTGTTATATTAACGCTGTTTACAACTCTAACTTGATACCGAAGTTGATACGCTTCATTGTAGGGTATGCACCCTGAGAAGCAAGACCTGTACCTGCGAAGTTCGACTCACGGTCGTCAGGCATATCTGTCCAGAGGAAGAGGTTGTTACCATTTACATAAACCTTCAACATCGAGAGACCGAGACTCTTGATCCATCCGTCAGTCCAGGTATAAGCCACCTCCAGGTTCTTCAAGCGGCAGAACGAACCATCGTAGAGGAAGCGGGTACCCTCATAGTAACTTGGAGTAGAGTTCATGCGGAGTGAAGGAATACCGTTTGGAGTTGATGGTGACCAGTAAGCACCCTCCTTGAACACCGTGTGAAGGTATGGCTTAGGCAGTGAGTTGAATGCTACATAGCGGCTCACGTTGTTTACGCCATAGAACTGCGCAAAGATACTGAATCCTTTGTAGTCAATACCGATAGTGGCATTGTAGGTGTTCTGAGGAGTACCTGTAAAGCCATAAGGCGCACTATCATTGGTATCAATCACACCGTCACCATTGAAGTCGGTGATGATATACTGACCTGGCAACTTCTGGCTGTCATTGGTATTATGAGGAGTCATTGCGATGACATCATCCCAAGACTGTGCTGTACCATTGTCGAGATAGCTCTTGCCCTGTCCGATGGAGAATCCCATGTTCTTCTGGTATGCAGGAAGCAACTCTGGGTCGTCATGCTCGGTAACAACATTTTTTGCATGCGTCATGTTCATATTGGCATAGGCATGGATACCGTTGGCAAAATCATACTTCAGTCGAACTTCAAGCTCATAACCTGTGGTCTTGGTTCTACCCTTGTTCAGGAAAGGAGCAGAAGCACCGAAATAGGAAGGCACCGAACGGCTGCTGCCGGCAATCATGATGTCGGAACGCTTCTCGCTGAAGAACTCAAGCGAACCGGCTACGAGACCACCGAGGAAAGCATAGTCGATACCGAAGTTCTTCTTGATGGCCTTCTCCCAATGGATATCTGGGTTACCTACCTTTGCTTCCTTATACCAAGTATAAATGGATTCGTTGTTTGGGTTGGTTGAATCAAGATGGGTCTTGCCACCATAAGCCCAAGTGGTCTGGTAGAGCCAGCGTTCCCATACATTATCCTCACCAATCTCTCCATAAGAGTAGCGAAGCTTGAGGATATCAATCAGATTTCTACCGAATACCTTTGTTTCAGCCACAGGCTTGAACCATTTCTCGTTGGCTACGTTCCAACCGATAGCACCAGAATTGAAAAAGGCAAAACGATTGTCCTTGGAGAACTTCTCCGAACCGTTGTAGGCACCGTTATACTCGAACATGTAGCGATCGTCATAATTATAGGTGGTACGGAATGCCCAGTCCTCACGGTAGTTGGTAAACTGAGAACCCGTAGCACGCTCAGAGCGGTTGAATACGCCCATAGCTGTTACATCGTGCTTGCCGAACTTGCGTCCCCAATAGAGCTGTGCCTGATAGAAGAGGTTACGCTGGGTAAGATCGTTGTTGAGTGCACCCGCATCAGTCTTCCATGCGATGGTCTCCACAAAATCGAAGTTGTTGTTTCCCGCAGGCTTCTCCTTATAGGTCACCTTACCCGTAACAGGGTCGATATACTTATACTGGGCTGCATTATTGAGGTCATTGACACCTCGGTTTGCCTCCACAAACACGTTATCCCAAGATACGATGGCAGATGCCTTCAGACCCTTTGTAATAAAGGAAAGATCCTGCTCGAGCGTAAAGTCGGTGTTGATACGGGTTGTGGTGGTTGACTGCTCACCATGAAGTGCGAGATTGGTTACTGAGTTAGGAGAGCCTTGCTCATCTTTAGGGAAATAGCCCCAAACACCATCGCTATACTGTGGCAGGAAGGTATCATGAGGTGCTGAGTAAGCTGCCTGCCAGAGCTGGGACTCAGCCCATGAGCCTTTCTCCAAACCATAAGGTGACTTGCGGATACCATGGCTACCCGAAAGGTTTGCCTTCAGCGTGGTAGTCTTGGTGAGCTGGAAGTCGAGATTGGAACGAACGTTGATACGGTTGAATCCGTAACCACTGGTATAACCACGATTGTTATTCCACTCGCGGAAGAGGTCACCCTCGTGCTGATAGTCGATGGCTGCATAGTACTTCACAGCCTTGGTACCACCTGCGATGTTCACATTGGCATTGTAAGACATGGCGTAGTCCTTGAAGAGTTCCTTCTGCCAATCTACATCAGGATAACGCTCGCTCATCAGCAATCCGGTCTCCGGATCGATACTACCTGCAGGAGCATTATAGTTGTTGATGAAGTCGGTAGAGCGGATGTCACCCCAGCTTGAAGGTGAGAGTCCCAACTCATGCTTGATTGCCTGGTTCACATAATAGAGCGCATCGGCAGAACCGTAGGTCTCAGGCAACTTAGACACCAGCTTGATCGCAGTGCTTGCACTGGCAGAAATCTTAGCCTTGCCTTCTGTACCACGCTTGGTGGTAATCAGGATGACACCATTCGCACCCTTCACACCATAGACGGCGGTGGCAGAAGCATCCTTCAATACAGAGATAGACTGCACGGAATGGATATCCACACTCGACATAGGGCGCTCGATACCATCCACAAGAATGAGAGGGTCAGAAGAGTTCCAAGAGCTCACACCACGAATCACAATCTTAGGATCCTCATCACCAGGCATACCTGATGAAGATGATGTAATCACACCTGGCAGATTACCTGTCAGGGCAGAACCGATATCAGAAACACCACCTGCGCGTTCCAGAACCTTACCTGTGGTCTGGGTAATGGCACCTACGACAGAAGCCTTCTTCTGCTGACCATAACCAACGACTACAACTTCGCCAATGGCATTGTCGTCTTCAAGAGTAAGTTTCAACTCTCTCTTCGTACCAATCTTTACTTCCTTGGTCTTCATACCTACGTATGTAAATACGAGGATAG
>ERZ779697.637-NODE-637-length-16617-cov-2.99946_pt1 | contig 16617 bp, 16 predicted proteins | sample MGYA00511881_ERZ779697 | MGnify/ENA primary metagenome ERZ779697 (study PRJEB29588, sample SAMEA2148105) | human gut metagenome | biome: human gut; feature: human-associated habitat; material: faeces | place: Denmark | collected 2008/2010 ... | reverse complement strand
GTCAGCCACCCGATGATGTAGGCGGATTTAGGAAGACATCTTTTAGATGTCGTTAGTACCTATGCAGTTCCGACTTACAAGCTCCCGACTTTAGTCGGGAGTAGTTGACTGTTCGGAAAAGAGGTAGCCGATGCAGTTTCTCTTTTGACTCATGATGATAAGGTACCCTATCTGGACTATGTACGGGGAGTTAAAAAATCTGGTAATCCGTTAGCGATTGCTGTCAAGAAGGCTGATTTAAGAAATAATATGGATTTAACCCGTCTGCCGAACGTAACAGACAAGGATTTGAAACGGGTGGAAAAGTATAAAAAAGCCTATGCGATTCTGACAGGGGATGAAGTCTGATAATGACCGTAGAAGATATAAAAAGAGCGGATATAGAATCTCTGGAAGAGTGGTTTGAAGATGATACCTGGAAAAGTTTTCCTGAAGATGCTCAAAGAGAATTACTAGCCAGAATATCTGATTATAGGGTACGCAATTCGGGTGAATGGGATACTCCTATTGAAGAAGTGTTTAAAACGCCCAAGGTTCAGAAGATGATCAGGGAAGGCTTTTTTGATGACATGGAAGAATACTTGATAGACCCTAAAGAATAAACTGCAAATATGACCGGTCATCCTTGTCGGCCATTCTAAATCTTTAAATCCGATTCTGCATAGAGTGCCGCATAGCCAGCCAGGGCAATGCGGCACTTTGTTACGCTGGTCATGTATTTTGCAGAAAATCTACCGACTGCTATCACGGCAAGAAACATGGTATAATGAAAGAAAAATGTCAGAAAGAAGTGGAATCTATGATTAAACGTTGTAATCATGACTGTGATTTTTCTTGTCAGCAGTCAGAAGACCAGAAGATGCGTGTCATTGTTGAAGAGCATGAGAAATTGTCACCGAATCTTATTTTTGAAATCATCCGCCACGATGGCGAGCTGGAATTGGAACGGCCGGCCTGGCCTTTGATTTTGTCGGCCTTGGCGGCAGGCTTGATGATTTCGTTTTCGTTTTATTTCCGGTCCATCATCCATGTCTATGTCGGGCAGGCTCCCTGGACGGGGGCGATTACGGGCTTCGGCTATACGACAGGGTTCTTGATCGTCATTCTCGGGCGCTTGCAGCTTTTTACGGAAAATACGATTACGACGGTCATTCCTGTCTTCCGCGTACCTTGTTGGGAAAATCTTCGGAAACTCCTGCGCTTGTGGGGCATCGTCTTCGGCGCCAATATCGTCGGCACGTTCATTGCAGCGCTTTTCATGTCCAGCCCGGTCTTTACGACGCCGGAGATTACGCAGTGCCTCCTGACCGTGTCGCATCACATCATGGCACCGGACGCGATGGACAACCTTATGCGCGGTATCCCGGCAGGTATGCTCATCGCGGCTATCGTCTGGATCATGCCTATGTCGCGGAGCTTTGCTTTCTTTACTATTTTGACCTTTACTTATTTTATCTCCATCGGTAACTTTGCCCACGTCGTCGTCGGCTCTTGTGAAGCCGCTTATGACGTCCTCATGGGTGGCTCTGATTTGTACGATTATTTCTTCCGCTTCCTCCTGCCGACAGGCTTGGGCAATATCATTGGCGGTACCGGCGTCTTCACGCTCCTCGTGTCGGCCCAGGTCCGCAGTGAAAATGGGAAGCAGCTCGATTGAGGTCATAGCATGAAATCTGTCGTTTCCGTATTCAAAGAGAATCTGGTACTTGTCCTGGCGGTAGTGGTGGCATCGGTGTCGATGCTGGCCGTACCGCCTTCGTCATCTTATGTCGGGTATATCAATGTACCCGTACTGGCTATTTTGTTCTGTCTTATGGTCGTCATCGGCGGTTTGCGGGAAAGCGGTGTCTTTGCGGCCGTGCTGGCGCGTCTCTTGCTCCGACTGGGGACGATGCGCCAACTGGCGGCGGTCCTGGTCTTTGCCTGTTTTTTTGTCAGTATGTGGGTGACCAACGATGTGGCGCTCTTGACCTTTGTGCCTTTTTCCCTGATGGCCCTGCCGAAAGTGGCCAGTGAGAAGCAAATGGCGCTTGTCATCGTCCTCCAGACGCTGGCGGCCAATCTGGGTAGTATGTGTACGCCCGTAGGCAATCCGCAGAACTTGTATCTTTATTTTTACTACGCCATGGATCTGTCCTCGTTTCTGCTGTTGCTCCTGCCCTATACCCTGGTATCCTTCCTGTTGCTGGCGCTGTCCCTGTTCCGCTTGCCGGGAACGCCGATTCCTATTTCCGTGCGGTTGGCGGCCCGGCGGACACGAAATTTGCCTGTATTGGCTCCGTCGCGGCAGCTCTGGATTTTGGGCGGGATGTTTTTCCTTTCCCTGCTCGCTGTGGCGCATGTGCTCGACTATCGTCTGGCCCTGGCCTTTGTCGTGGTCGTCACGGTATTGACGCGGCCACGGTATTTCCGTTATGCTGATTACCGGCTTTTGGGTACCTTTGTGGCCTTTTTTATCCTTGTAGGCAATCTGAGCCAGCTGTCTGGCTTCAGGGTCCTGTTGACGGGATATCTGGACGGTCATGAGTTCCTCATGGCCCTTTTGGCAAGCCAGGTCATCAGCAATGTGCCGGCCGCCGTCCTCCTGTCGGGGTTTACTGATGATGCGGCGGCCTTGCTGGTAGGAACCGATATCGGCGGCCTGGGGACGCTGGTTGCCTCTATGGCCAGCCTCATTTCCTATGGCATGTACGTCCGGGCCTGTCCCCGGCAGCAGGTAGGGTATCTGAAACTATTTACCCTGCTCAATCTGATCTATCTGCTGGTACTGGTCCTACTGGCCTGTCTCTGTCATCAACTGGGGCTATAACCAGGACGCAGGCCCGGGAAATCCTCGATGGCTGCGACTGTATCGTCGGTTACGACACATACATCGATTTGATCCGCCATTATTTCCCGGATAAAGAATTCGTCACGACGGGCATGACTAAAGAAGTGGAACTATTACTATCCCGATTTGCCGAAAAACTTCCAGACGTCCCAGTTCGACCTGCCGATTTGCAAGGGCGGTTATATCGACATCGACGTCGACGGCCAGCAGCGCCGCATCCACTTGACCCGTATCCACATGGAAGAAGACGCAGGCAAACTCGTCCACAGCGGTGGCAGCCCTTTTTTATTACGAAAGGAGCCTTAAGATGGCAAAGAGTAAGACCCGTTATGTCTGCACGAACTGCGGTAGTGTTTCCAGCCGCTGGCTCGGCCGCTGCCCGCAGCGCAGCGGTCCGGCTTCCAAGGCGGCATCCCTGACGGATATTGCCATGGAAGACATGGCCCGCATGGAAACGGGCATCGGCGAACTGGACCGCGCCGCACGGCGTCGGGCATGGACTATAACCGCCTGATCATCCTCTTGGCCGTCTTGGAAAAACGCCTGGGTGTTCCCTTGGGGAGTCAGGACGTTACAAACTCATTCTACGATGTATCGGTAGAGCCTGTCGTCGACGGGTTTGTCTAAAATGAATTGGAAGTTGACGATGGGAAGAAGTTGGCCTTTATCGTTGGCAATCGTTGTTTCTACCGGTTTGCCGCTGACGCTCAGGTCACCGAGATAGAAGAAGTCGGCGCCTTCTGCGTCGCTTTTTTTCACAAAGAGCAGTTTGCGCGTCTTTTCGCTGGCAATGGCTGCGACCTGCGGCGATGAGAGGCGGACGCGGGAACGCGTCATCCAACTGAACTGCTGGGGCGAAACGAAAGCGTCTTCGTATTTTGTACTGGCCGAGACGTCGTTGCGCTTTTTATAAGTGACGAAAATGGGGCACGTATCGCCGACGATTTGGTAGCCGTTGAGGGTCCCTTCACGGTTTGTATCATAGTTGAGGATGCGCGACACATCTTTGCGCGTGTAGTTGCCGTAGCGGACGAAGCCGCCAACGGCGTCCTGGTTCCGTTCGACGTAGAGCTGCTGGAAACGGTAAGTGGCGTAGTCGAGGACGTCATGGATGTATTTTTGGAAGGCCGCATCTGTTTTCATGTCTTCGAAATACGGTGTAGTAGTATAGGTATGATTTTCAAAGGAAATCAGGGCTTTGCCGCCGTATTTCTTTTGGCCTGTCTGGGTAAAGAACTGGAGTGTAAAGACGCGGGCAGCGCTGGCCATGGTCGCTGCTGTCGGCAGAAAATGGTAGGCTTTTTCTGTTTCCCGTGCCAGCTCCGCCGTCGTCCATGACGCTGCCTGCAGGAGATGGCGCAGAATCAGGATTTCTTCAATTCGTTTGCCGTTAGCCAGTTCGAGGCTCACCATTTTCAGGACGTCCTCTTGGGCCTTGCTCAGCGTCGATACCCCGGGCTGGTTCATGTAGCGGGAAAAGGCATACATCGATTTCTTCTTGGCTACGAAGAGGAGCGGATCCTTGTCACCAAAGTGGACGAAGTCCATCATCAGCGGCTCCCGGCCTAAGCGGTAAGCCATGTCTTTGTACGATTCTTTCAGGGCCCGCAAATCGGCCAAGGCACTCTTAGCGTTAATGGCCTCATAAATCCGTTCTTTAGCGATGTCGTCGAAGTGGACCGACGTCGGGCCCGGCAGGAAATTGATCCGCATCAGGCGGCGTACAAAGTCCTTATTGTACGTCCGGTCGCCGAAGAGGGCGATGGGGAGCAAAAAGTTATTTTCATAATTGCCGATGAAGTCGAGAACTTCCAGATAGCGTTTATGAGGATACTTGCGCAGACCGCGCCCTAGCTGCTGGACAAAGACGATGGCGGACGTCGTCGGCCGTAGCATGATGACCTGATTGACTTGGGGAATATCGACGCCTTCATTGAAGATGTCGCACGTAAAGATATAATCGAGATACGCGTCATCGTCGTCAGACTTTGCTTCCAAGTGGGTTATGGCTTCGCTTCGTTCCTTTTCGCTCGACGCACCGGTCAGGGCGACGGCCCGTTTACCGTGCTGCCGGAAGGCTTCGGCCAGGGCCTGTGCTTCAGCGATATTACGGCAGAAGACGAGGCCTTTAACTCGCTCAGCGTCGCTGCCGTAGAGGTCGGCGTAATGGAGAATGTGTCTTACCCGTTCCTCACAGGTTAGGAGGTTGAAGTCGCTCATATCGTCCAAAAGCTTGCCGTTGACGCTGATTTCGCTGATGCCATGGTAGTGGAAGGGGACGAGCATGTTTTCTTCTAGTGCGTCGTGGAGACGGATTTCATAGGCAATATTGTGGTTAAATAAGGCGTAGATGTCGAAGTTGTCCGAACGTTCTGGCGTGGCTGTCATGCCTAAGAGAAATTTAGGTTGGAAATAATTTAGCACTTTTTGATAGGTCGCGGCGCCGCCGTGATGGACTTCATCCATGACGATGTAGTCGAAAGCGTCCGGTGCAAAGGTATGCAGGATATCGTCTTGAGCCAGAGTCTGGATGGTGGCGAAAAGGTAGGGCTTATCCATTTCCTTGGCATGGCCTGTCAAGATTCCCGTGTCTTCAGGCGGTACGCCGACGCGAACATAGCTGTCGCGGGCACTTTTGACGATGAGTTCCCGGTGGACGACGAAGAGGAAGCGCCGGGGTTGCATCTTCTGGACGTCGAAAGCGGAGAGGTAGGTCTTGCCCGTACCTGTTGCAGAAATCAAAAGACCCCGGTCTTCGCCTTTGTCGCGCAAGGCCTGAATACCAGCCAGCGCCGCTTTCTGCATGGCATTGGGCTGAATCTTATGGAATGGCAAGTAGGCATGCTGACGCTGTGGCTTATTCTTCGTGTAAACATCTTCATAAGCGCGGATCCAGGCTTCGTCGACGATTTCCGCAGCGTCCCAGAGAGCGTCGAATTCGGCTTTTGTCTGGCGGATGAGAGCGCCGTTTTCAGCGGACGTAAAGAAAACGTTCCATTCCTGATTATGCGTCAGGGCGTTGGCCGTCATGTTGCTGCTGCCGATGACCATGGTGTAGTTTTCCGGGCCTGCCTGCGGGCGGTGGAAGAGGTAGCCTTTAGCGTGGAAAGCTCGTTCTTCTGTGACCATGCGCAGTTCGACGTTCGGGAATTTCAGCAGTTCCCGCAAGGCACCGGGCTCAGTGAAATTCAGATACTGGGAGGCCAGGATTTTCCCTTTTGCCGTCTGGTTCTGGATGAGGGCGTCTTTCAGGCAGGCAATGCCGCTTTTCGTTAGGAAGGCGACAGAAAAGAGAAAGGAATCACACGTATAGAGCTGGGAAAGAATCGTATCCAGAACCTTGCGTTTCTTTTCCTTATTATTAGTTAAGATTTTTGGTACATAACGCTGGTCCGCTTCGATGGTGTAGTCGATGAACCCTTCGCGCAGGCACTGTTCGAGGGCGCCGTATTCAGCCATGATTGTCGCCTACTTCCCAGCCAGTTTTTCCATGATCGGCACGTCCGCCGGTGCCCAGTCGAGGCTCGGCATGTCTTTTGGCAGCATCCACTTGGCTGCGACGTGTTCCTTGCGGACGAAATCGGGCTTGGTGAGATGGCAGAGAAAGGCATACATGGTAATGGAAAAGTCCGGATATTCGTGCTGTACTGTCATATACAGGTCTTCTTCACGGACCGAGACGTGGACGTCCATTTCTTCCCGCAGCTCCCGTTCAATGGCCGTGTGTTTGGCTTCGCCCGGTTCAATTTTGCCGCCTGGGAATTCATACTTATAGCTGACGTAATCGAATTTTCCCTGGCCTCGTTCCATGCAGAGAATTTTCCCCTGATGCTCTAAGATAGCCGCAACGACTTCTAAATGTTTTTTCATCGAGATCCTTCTTTCTTTGCTTTTTTCTCATTCTACCACGCCAGAGAACGTTTGCCTACGTTTGCCCTACAGATAAAGAATTAAGTGAATCGTGATTTAGTAAGTTACGATTTACTAAATCATGATTCACTTGAACATTTTGCTCTATGTCAGGAAATGGTAAAAATTGTGGTACATTGACGGGAAATGTGGTAAACTAGTATAGTTATAGAAGTATATACAAAGGGGAGGTGTTTTTTTACTCTATGGAAGATAAATATGAATCGGGCCATGAGGAACCGAAATCGAAGAAATTCAATGGCCGCAATGTGGCCGATAACATCATGAAAGGTGTCATCGTCCTGATTATGGCTGTCATTTTCGTCATGATTGCCGACCAGGTCATTACGACGCCCTTCATCAGTGCCGAAATAGAAGGGGAATTTTTCCACGGCAGTATTTTCGGAACGACTATCATCACTATCGTAGCCTATATCGTCGGCATCATTGTCGGTGCCTTGGTGGGATATGGGATTTCGCCGTTCGTGCTGCGCCTCATCTGGGCAGCGATTCACCGTATCGAATCGGGTCTGAATGATTTCGAGAGCCAGGACATCATCGTCGGGACGCTGGGGTTGCTTTTTGGACTTATCATTGCGAATTTAATTGGCCTAGCGTTTGCCCGCCTGCCGATTATCGGGGCCTATGGGCCTATCGTGTTCAGCATCGTCTTCGGCTATGCCGGCATGAGCATCGCCATCCGCAAGAAGAGCGAAATCATCGCCTTGGCAAGCAATCTGCGGTTAGGCAAGTCTGGCAAGGAACACGGCAGCAAGCATAGGGATATGGAATTTTCCGGCAAACTCCTCGATACGAGCGCCATCATCGACGGCCGCATCGCCGAAATTTGCAGTACCGGTTTCCTGGAAGGGCCGCTGCTGGTACCGGTCTTCGTCCTCGAAGAGCTGCAGCTCATCGCCGATTCGTCGGACCTGTTGAAGCGCAATAAAGGCCGCCGCGGCCTGGATATCCTCAAGCAGATGCAGGAGGACAACTACGTCGAAGTGCGCATCATCAACGATGATTTCGACGATGTCCAGGGCGTCGACTCCAAGCTCGTCCGCCTGGGACGCAAGATTAACGCCAAAGTCGTCACGAACGACTACAATTTGAACAAGGTCGCTGCCCTCCAGGGCGTGGCTGTCCTCAATATCAACGATTTGGCCAATGCCTTGAAACCGGCCCGCATCCCCGGGGAACACATGAACGTCCTCATTGTCAAGGCCGGCAAGGAACCGAATCAGGGCGTGGCCTATCTCGATGACGGCACGATGATCGTCGTCGAAGATGGTCAGAAATACATCGGTTCTACCGTGCCCGTGACGGTCACGTCTGTCCTGCAGACTTCGGCCGGGCGCATGATATTCGTCAAGATTGCAAATGAGTAGGTGAAATGTGTGAAAGTATCTGTCATCGTCGTAGCGGCCGGCACGGGACGCCGCTTCGGCTACGAGCGGAACAAGCTCTTCTATCCCTTGTGCGGCGAGCCCGTCTTGACGCATACCCTGCGCCACATCTTTGCGGCCCGTTCCGTGAATGAAGTGGTCATCGTCCATTCCCGCATCGATGAGAAGGAAATCCGGCGCCTCGTCGATGCTCTCCATCCCATCCAGCCCGTGCGCTACGCCCTTGGCGGAGCCGAACGGGAAGATTCGGTCTACAACGGCCTGATGGCCGTCAGTCCCGACATAGACGTGGTCATGGTTCACGACGGAGCCCGGCCTTTTGCCGGCCCGGACTGGTACGACCAGGGCGCGGCCATGATGGAAACGGCTAAGGCTGCCATCTACGGCATCCCCTTGAAGGATACGGTCAAGGTCCGCGGCGACGACGGCCGGCTCCATACGCTGAACCGCAGCCGCTTGGTCGCTGCCCAGACGCCGCAGATCTTTCACCGCAATCTGCTCGTCGAAGCCCATGAGCACGCCCGCGCCGAAGGCATCAAGGCGACGGATGATGCGTCTCTCGTCGAAGCCATGGGCATACCCGTGGTCATCCTCGAAGGGAGCGAGAAGAACCGCAAAGTGACGACGCGCGACGATATCCCCATCCTGTCGCTTTACATGAAGGGACGGGAAGTCCAGCGCATCGGCACGGGCTACGACGTGCACCGCCTGAAAGAAGGGCGGCGCCTGGTTTTGGGCGGCGTCGAGATTCCTTTTGAAAGGGGACTCGATGGTCATTCTGATGCCGATGTCGTCATCCACGCCATCATGGACGCCCTGTTGGGAGCCGCCGGGCTCCGCGATATCGGGACGTATTTTCCCGATACGGATCAGGCTTTCAAGGACATTTCCAGCCTGGTCCTCTTAGAAAAGGTCCGCCATCTGTTGCGGGAGAAATGTTGCCGCATCGTCAATCTCGACGTGACCTTATTGGCACAACGGCCTAAAATCAAGCCCTATGTGCCGCAGATGATTGCGAATATTGCCGAGGCCCTGCGTATCCCTAAGGCTGCTGTCTCCGTCAAGGCGACGACGACAGAGAAATTGGGGTTCGTCGGCCGGGAAGAAGGCATGGCAGCCCAGGCGGCGGCCATGGTCCTTAGCTATCAATAATACATATATATAGTCTTTAGGAGGAATCTTTTATGTCACAGGAAGTACGCGTTCGTTTTGCTCCGAGCCCGACAGGCCCGTTCCACATTGGCGGTGCCCGTTCGGCCCTCTTCAACTACCTCGTTGCCAAGCACAATCACGGTAAGTTCGTCGTCCGCATCGAAGATACGGACCGCAAGCGTTCGACGTCAGAATCAGAAGAAAATATCAAGGAAGCCCTGAAATGGCTGGGCATCAACTGGGATGAAGGCATCGATGTCGGCGGCCCGAACGGCCCGTACCGCCAGACGGAACGCCTGGACATCTACAAGAAATATACGGAAAAGCTCTTAGCCGAAGGCAAAGCGTACTACTGCTTCTGCACGCCGGAAGAACTGGAAGCCGAAAAGAAGGCTCAGATGGAAAAAGGCGAAACACCGGTCTACTCCGGCAAATGCGCTGATTTGCCCAAGGAAACGGTCGAACAGTATTTAAAGGAAGGCCGTCCCCACGTCATCCGCATCAAGACGCCGAAGAACGAAACGATTGAACTGGACGACCTCGTCCGCGGCCACGTTTCCTTCGATTCCAACAATGTCGGCGACTTCGTCATCGTCAAATCCGACGGCATCCCGGTCTATAACTACTGCGTCGTCCTCGACGATGCCCTGATGCACATCACCCACGTCATCCGCGCGGAAGAACATCTTTCCAACACGCCGCGCCAGCTCGTCATCTACAAGGCCCTGGGCTTCGAAGCACCGAAGTTCGCCCACGTCTCGCTGATTCTCGGCGCCGACAAGAAGAAGATGAGCAAGCGCCATGGTGCTACGTCGGTCCAGCAGTACCGCGACATGGGCTATCTGCCCGATGCCCTGGTCAACTTCCTGGCCCTCCTCGGCTGGACGCCGGACAGCGATCAGGAAATCTTCAGCCGCGATGAACTGATCGAACAGTTCACCCTCGACCGCGTCGCCAAGAACCCGGCTGTCTTCGATATCGAAAAGCTGAACTGGATCAACTTCCACTACATGAAGCAGCTCGACGAAGATGCGCTCTACGCCGTCTGCCTGCCGCATCTCCAGAAGGCCGGCTACGCCAGCGAAAATCCGGATGAAAAAGAAGCGGCCTGGCTGAAAGCCGTCTGCTCGGCCATGCGCGAACACGTCCAGTACGGCGCGCAGATTGTCGACGCCGCCAAGGTCTTCTTCACCGACGACTATGCTCCCGAAAATGAAGAAACAGCGGCTGTCCTCGAAGAAGAAACGGCACCGTCCGTTCTCAAGATGTTCCGCGATGAACTGGCCGCTCTCGACGACGTCACGCCGGACACAGTACAGCCTCTCTTCAAGAAGATCCAGAAGGGCCTCAAGGTCAAAGGCAAGTTCGTCTACATGCCAATCCGCGTCGCCGTCACAGGCGTCATGCACGGCCCGGACCTGAACGTCATCGTCGCTCTCATGGGCCGCGATAAAGTCCTGGCCCGCCTGGACGAAACGTTGGCATAAAAGGCTTGACATGAGCCCGATTATTGGGTACTATATAAATACATATCAATTAATAATATGTATTAAATAAGAATCTGCGATGATCAAAATGAGTTGCAGCGGCATCCGACAGAGAAGAAAGGCCACGGCTGAGAGCCTTTCCCGGTCATAAAACTGCAATACTGCCTTTGTGAGCAGGCCGGGTGAATGGAGTAATCCGGTCCGGATGCGCCCGTTACTGCGCAGTAAAGATTACGGCATTGCCGTAAAAACAGAGTGGAACCACGGGCCACCGTCTCTGTCATAAGGGATGGTGGCTTTTCTGTTCGATTTTCAGGGAGGTACAGTATGAGAGAACTGAAAGTATATAACACACTGACTCGTAAGAAAGAAACCTTCGTCCCCGTTACGCCGGGCCAGGTCAAGATGTACGTCTGCGGCATCACGCCGTACAACCATTCCCACATGGGCAACGCCCGTCCTTTCGTCACCTGGGACGTCATCAAGCGCTACCTGGAACACCTCGGTTATGAAGTCACGCACATCCAGAACTTCACCGACGTTGACGACAAGATCATCAACGCTGCCAACGGCGAAGGCGTCACGTGGGATACGATTTCCAACCGCTATATCGCCTCGTATTTCGAAGTCATGGACAAGCTCCATATCCGCCGGGCCGACAAATACCCCCGCGTTTCGGAACACATGCCGGAAATCATCAACATGGTCCAGACCCTGATTGACAAGGGCTATGCCTATGTCATCGACCACGACGTCTATTACAGCGTCGAAAAGTTCGCCGACTATGGCAAACTGAGCGGCCGCAGCCTCGACGACATGATGGCCGGCGCCCGCATCGAAGTCGACGACCGCAAGCACAACCCCATGGACTTCGCCCTCTGGAAAGGCGCGAAACCGGGTGAACCGTCGTGGGACAGCCCCTGGGGCAAAGGCCGTCCGGGCTGGCACATCGAATGCTCGGCCATGAGCAACAAATACCTCGGCGACACCTTCGACTTCCACGGCGGCGGCAGCGACCTCATTTTCCCGCATCATGAAAATGAAATCGCCCAGTCCGAAGCCTTCACGGGCAAGAAGCCGATGGTCAAATACTGGCTCCACAACGGCTTCATCACGATCAATTCGGAAAAGATGAGTAAGTCTTTGAACAACTTCTTCCTCGTCAAGGACGTCTTGGAACACTACAGCCCCGATGCCCTGCGCTTCTTCCTCATTTCCAACCACTACCGCAGCCCGCTGGACTTTAGCGACGAACGCCTGGAAGAAATGACGCGCAGCCTCGAACGCCTCGGTACGGCCATCGATAATGTCCTGGAACTCCTCGCCATGCCGGCCGGTGCCAAATCGCCGCAGGCCCAGCAGCTCCTGGAAACGGCCCACAAAGATGAAGAAGACTTCGAAAACGCCATGTGCGACGACTTCAACACGGCCCTGGCCAGCGCAGCTATGTTCGATCTGGCCAAGAACGTCAACATCTATAAGAATGCCGTCGTCAACGAAGGCGTCCCCGTCGACTCGGCGGCCATGTCCGAAGTCAAGCGCGTCTTCAAGACCTTCACGGACATCCTCGGCATCCTCGAAGACCGCTGGAACGGCAAGCAGGAAGATGCGAGCAGCCAGGATTACGCCGACTTGATGCAGGTCATCCTCGACGTCCGTCAGGAATGCCGCGCCCAGAAGCAGTACGCCCTGGCCGATGCTATCCGCGACAAACTCTCGGCCCTTGGCATCACCATTGAAGATTCGCCGCAGGGAGCGCGCTGGAAAAAGTGAAATTCAAACAACTGCAAGAACTGAAGAAACGGGCCTACCAGGCCTTTGCCGACGGCCGGCGCCTCGATGTGCCCGACCAGGAAGCGGCCCGGCTGGACTCGATTAATCTGGCTTTCGTCGGTGATGCCTATTACGCCCTGACGCTGCGCAAGCGCCTCGTCGAAACGGGCATCCCCCATGTCCAGGTCCTGCATACCTTGGCGGCAGAATTCGTCTCCGCCAAGGCCCAGGCCTACGTCTACCGCCGTCTCCACGACAGCCTTTCGGACGAGGAAAAGGCCGTCTGCCAGCGGGCGCGCAATGCCTATACCATGGCCCCGAAGAGCGCGACGGTCGCTGAATACCACGACAGTACGGCCCTGGAAGCCCTCGTGGGCTATCTGGTCATGGCTGAAAAGGACGAACGCCTGAAAGAACTCATGGATCAGGTCTATGAAGAAACGAAAGCCTACTGCAATGAAAAACACGGAGGGAAAGCATGAGCGAGGAAAATATCATCATCGGCCGCAACAGCGTCACAGAAGCCCTGAAGGCAGGCCGTTCCATTACGAAAGTCTATGTGGCTGCCGGCAATGAAACGAAGCCGCTCCAGCGCATCCGCGACCTGGCAGGGGACCGGGAGATTCTCGTCGAAGAAGTACCGGCCAAGGTCCTCAACCACTTGGCACCGGGCAACCGCCATCAGGGCGTCATCGCCTTTGCCAAGCCCGTGGACTATGCGGATTTGCGGGACGTCCTCATCGCCGCTGACGAGAAGGGGAAGGTTCCCTTCCTGGTCCTCCTTGACGGCATCGAAGACGTCCACAACATGGGCGCCATCATCCGTACGGCTGAATGTGCCGGTGTCGATGCCGTCCTGCTGCCGAAACGGCGCACGGCACCGATCAATGAAACCGTCGGCAAGACGTCGGCCGGTGCCGTGGAATACATGCCCCTCGTGCAGATCGGCAACATCTCCCAGACCCTGAAGCAGCTCAAGAAGCGCGGCTTCTGGGTCATCGGCGCCGACATGGACGGCGAGACGGACTATTTCCACAGTTCCCTGACGGATCCCGTCGTCCTGGTCATCGGCAGTGAAGGCCGGGGCATTTCCCATCTGGTCAAGGAAACGTGCGACGTCCTCGTCCAGATTCCTATGTTCGGCCACGTCAATTCCCTCAATGCCTCCGTCGCCGCGGCTTTACTCATGTATGAAGTCGTGCGCCAGCGGCAGGCAGCGAAATAAAATAATGAAATAAGCGAGGTAACGATTATGCAGGCAGCGTCCAATGCAGAAGAGAAACATGACCGCTTTGCAGGCATGACAGATGAAGAAATCGTACGCATCGCCCAGGAAGAGCACGATGGCAAAGCGGCCGATTATATCGTCAACAAGTATCGCAACTTCGTCAAATCCAAGGCCCGGGCCTATTTCCTTGTCGGTGCCGACCGGGATGACATCATCCAGGAAGGCATGATCGGCCTCTATAAGGCGACGCGGGATTTCCGCGGCGACAAGCTTTCTTCGTTCCGGGCTTTTGCCGAGTTATGCATTACGCGGCAGATCATCACGGCCATCAAGACGGCGACGCGGCAGAAACATATACCGCTCAATTCCTATGTATCCCTCAACAAACCCATCTATGACGAGGAATCGGAACGGACCCTGCAGGATATCCTCTCGGGCATCCGCGTCAGCGATCCGGAAGAGCTGGTCATCAGCCGTGAAGAATTCAACGACATCGAACTGAAGATGAACGAAATCCTCAGCGATTTGGAATGGAAGGTCCTGACGGCCTATCTCGACGGCAAATCCTACAACGAGATGTCGAAAGAGCTGCACCGCCAGGTCAAGTCCATCGACAATGCCCTGCAGCGGGTCAAGCGCAAGCTGGAACACTATCTGGCAACACGCAATGCAGAAAAAGAAACGGAAAAGGACCTGAAAGGGCCGGAAAAGCCTATTGATAGAAACGCAAAATGAGTGTACAATAGTACTGTTAGCGTCATTGTGTGAGGAGGATATAACGTGATTACAGCATTACAGATCATCGTCGTCATATTGGCACTGCTCATCATCGGGGTCGTCGTCGCTCAGAAGAGCAAGACCCAGGGCATGGGTGCCGGCTTCGGCGGCGGTGCAGAGGATTTGTTCGGCAGCCGGGCCCGCGGCATGGATGCACTGCTTTCCAAACTGACCATCGTCCTGTCGATCATCTTTGCTATTTGTGTCTTGATTTTAGGCAGACTGATGCATACCTTTTAAAATGAATGATATAGGGGCTGTCGCATAGGGGCTTTTCCCTTTATGCACAGTCCCTTTTTCTTATCGTTCATCGTTCGTCGTTCATCGTTGTAGGGGCGCCACGTGGGGCGCCCGCGTGAATCTTCGGCAAACGGCGAACGGCAAACGAACCACGGAAATGGCTGTCGCTTTAGGCGGCAGCCATTTTCATCACGGCACTCCCAAGGAGGAAGACTATGGATTTACAGCTCGCTCATGATATAATAAGTATATGCAATGCAGACTGCGGCGGCGCGACCGTCGAAGACTGCGCGGAAAAGCTCGGCATCAGCGGCCCGCGCCTGGCTGATGTCTTTGACACTTTTAATGAATTAGTGAGGAGTGAGAAACTCATGAGAATCGCAGGAGACCGGTATATCTCGACGCAGCAGCCTCAGGAGATTACCGGTATTTATAAAGGCTATACGCCGACCTTTGGCTTCGTCCTCAGCCCGGATCTGACGGAGGACGTCTATATTGCCGAACAGAACCGCAATACGGCCATGAACAACGATAAAGTCACGGTCCGCATCCTGCACCGCGGCGACGGCCGCCATAAACAGGAAGGGGAAATCGTCTCCATCGTCGAACGGGCCAATAAGACCCTGGTCGGCACGTTCCAGCGGGAAAAGCACAGCGCCTTCGTCACACCTGATGACGAACGGATTCGCGAAGATGTCTACATTCCCCTCGATAAGACCGGCGGCGCCCGCAGCAGTGCCCGCGTCCAGGTGAAGATCACCAAGTGGCCGGAAAAGGACCGCAAGGCCGAAGGGGAAGTGACGGAAGTCCTCGGTTACGACGGCGACAAGGACCTGGACATCAAGGTCATCATGGCCCGTCACAACCTGCCTTTTGATTTTCCGGACGACGTCAAGAAGGAAGCCGAAAAGATCGATATGACCGTGACCATGGAAGAAGGGCGCCGCGACTACCGCGACCGCCAGCTGATCACCATCGACAGTGAAGACGCGAAGGACCTGGACGACGCCATCGACGTCGTACGCCTGCCGAACGGCCATTTCCGCCTTGGCGTCTACATCGCCGACGTCAGCTACTATGTCCGTCCCAACTCGGCCATCGACCAGGAAGCGTACAATCGCGGCACGAGCGTCTATCTCGTGGACCGCGTCATCCCCATGCTGCCGACAGTCCTCTCGAACGGTATCTGCAGCCTTAATGCCAATGAGGACCGCTACTCCATGACGTGCGTCATGGAAATCGATGAAAACGGCAAGGTCCTCAAAGCCGACATCGGCCCGGCCGTCGTTCGCGTCAAACGGCGCTGCAATTACGTCGAAATCCGCAAGGCCCTTCTGGAAGGCATCATCCCGGACGACCTGCAGCCCTTCATGCCCATGCTCCAGAATTTGCGCGCCCTCTCGACGATCCTCAAGAACATGCGCCTGCGCCGCGGTGCCATCGATTTTGATTTCCCGGAATATAAAGTCATCCTCGACCCGGACGGCGTGCCCCTGCGCCTGGAAAAGCGGGAACGCTCCATTGCCGAACAGATCGTCGAAGAAAGCATGCTCATCGCCAATGAAACGGTCGCCTGCTACCTGCGGGACAGCAAGAACCCGACGGTCTACCGTATCCATGAAATCCCGGAAGCGGAACGCCTGGACATGATGCGCACTGTCCTTTCGAGCTTCAACCTGCCCATGCCGCCGACGGAAGACGTCAAGCCCGCAGACTTCCAGAAACTCCTGGAAATGACCAAGGGCACGGATGAAGCCGCCGTCGTCCAGACCATCGCCCTGCGCTCCATGCAGCAGGCCCGCTACTCGACGGTTA
>ERZ779697.634-NODE-634-length-16655-cov-2.70693_pt1 | contig 16655 bp, 14 predicted proteins | sample MGYA00511881_ERZ779697 | MGnify/ENA primary metagenome ERZ779697 (study PRJEB29588, sample SAMEA2148105) | human gut metagenome | biome: human gut; feature: human-associated habitat; material: faeces | place: Denmark | collected 2008/2010 ... | reverse complement strand
AATCAGAAGACAATGGCACATAAAAAAGGTGTAGGTAGTTCTAAGAACGGCCGTGAGTCAGCATCCAAACGCTTGGGCGTGAAGATCTTTGGCGGCCAGACATGTGTGGCAGGCAATATCATTGTTCGCCAACGCGGTACCGTGCATTACCCGGGTAAAAACGTAGGAATGGGCAGCGACCACACGCTGTTCGCCCTCGTTGACGGCACGGTAAGTTTCCATCGTGGCAACCGCGACCGCAGCGTCGTTTCGGTTGAACCCAAAGCAGAAGCATAAAAGCAGACTTTTTGTGTGTCCCATTGAGGCACACCGGACTTATTCAAAATGCCGGGAGAGGTCATCAACACCCTCCCGGCATTTGCTATATATCTACAAGATTACGCAATCATTCCCACCCGTAAACTGTCCGGTCTACATTTTTTCCGCACAACTGTTGCCAGACTGGCAAGAAAAGCGTAACTTAGCCCAAAATTAATCCTAAGAATTATGGCAAGCCGGAAAAATTTAAAGAAAAGCGTAAATTACATTTGTGACACCCTTCTTGGCAGATGCGTCGTTTTGTCCACAGCCAAAGATGACGAAACAGTTAAGGCGATCAATGAAATAGCCAAACGTATCATCGTTTTGCGCATCGAGTTCATAGCCCGCATCAGCCACACCGAGCCGGGCTGCGTCCGCAAATTCTACAAACAATACTACGACCAATTCAACGAAGCCGTCACAAGCATCAACGACGACCTGCTGAAACTGGCCTGAGACCAAACCAAAGAGCCATGTGGCGCACGCTTTGCCGGAAAATCTATTTCGACTGGATGGGATGGAAAACTGAAATCACCGTCCGGCCTTATGACAAGTGTATCCTCTGCGTTGCACCGCATACCAGCAACTGGGACTTCATTGTGGCAGAACTCTACTACACTGCTATCGGACGCCGGGCGGAGTTCCTGATGAAACGTGAGTGGTTCTTTTGGCCTCTTGGCCTGCTTTGGCGGCGAATGGGAGGCATCCCCGTCGACCGCAGTCGCAAGACAAGCCTGACCGACCAACTAGCAGAACGCGCCAAAAACGCTACGCACTTTGAGCTAGCCGTAACGCCGGAAGGCACCCGTTCTCGCAACGCGAACTGGAAGCAAGGCTTTTATTTCATCGCCTTGAAAGCCAAACTGCCCATACTGCTTTATGCCATCGACTACCGACAAAAGTGCATCACTTGCACACGTGAAATCGTCCCAAGCGGCGACGTCGACCACGACATGGCGCTCATTAAAGACTATTACAAGAACTTTACAGGCAGACACCCTGAGCGTTTTGCCGTCAGTGAATAGGCTTATGTTCCGAAAACTGCTCATATGCCTCATTGCAGTTGTTGTGATGTCGCCCACGCAGGCACAGAAATCACAAAGCGGACAAGTAAGAAACGCCCTAAGGGAGTATTTCTCCCAATACAGCGTCAATGGCTATCAGCCCACAGACCCGATGGCCATGACGGGATTTACACTTAATTCCGAAAAACGTTCGCTTACGGTGAGAGTCAACGACGCATTCTCATCGCAGCCTTTCACGCCACAGTCAGTACGACAGATTTACTCGTCACTACGACAGGTTTTACCGTCAGCCTTTCAGGATTACGCGCTTACCCTGATTGACAAAAAGGGCAGAAACATCCGTCAGCTCATCCCCAACTACCTACGCGACAAAGACTTCGACAAAAGCCGTCTTTGGGGAAAAATAGAATACGACGGCCCCGCTTGGGTCACGAATTTCTCCCGTCCTTATGTCCCCGACCGTGGGCTCGAAGGCCGTCACATCGCTTTGTGGGCCAGCCATGGCCGCTACTACAACGGCAAAGAATGGGAGTGGCAACGCCCATACTTGTTCTGCACAACCGAAGACCTCTTCACGCAAACTATCGTCATTCCCTATCTCATTCCCATGCTCGAACGAGCTGGTGCGGTTGTCTTCACTCCTCGTGAACGCGACTGGCAGCCAAACGAAGCTGTCGTCGACAATGATCCGGGCGAGACCCAAGGCTCCTACACAGAGACACCGAAGGAGGGAGAAGCATGGAGCGATTGCCCCGGGACTGCGTTTGCCGCTACACAAAAACAGTGGGCCAACGGCGATAACCCATTCCGCCAGGGAACCGCCCGCCAAGCCCCTGCCACATCACGTCACAGCCACACCGTCACAGCCACGTGGACTCCCCGCATACCGCAGGCAGGCCGTTACGCCGTCTACGTTTCATACGTCACAACCAAAAACAGCATACCGGACGCCCGCTACACCGTCTACCACCGTGGTGTGGCAACACACTACCGAGTCAATCAACGCATGGGTGGCAGCACGTGGGTCTATCTCGGCACTTTTGATTTCGATGAGGGAGAAAGCGCGCAGAACTGCGTCATCCTGACCAATGAAAGCGACCATCGTGGCGTTGTGACGGCCGATGCGGTCCGCTTCGGAGGTGGCATGGGAAACATCCTCCGTGGAGGAACACTTAGCGGCATGCCCCGCTTTCTCGAAGGCGCCCGCTATTCTGCCCAATGGAGCGGCATGTCCACAGCCATATATGACAACCGCGACAGACCGACAGACTATCCGGACGACATTAACGCCCGCTCACTCATGACCAATTATCTGGCAGGCGGGAGTCCTTACCTGCCCGACAGAGAGGGTCTCAGAGTGCCTATCGAGCTCTCATTGGCCGTCCACAGCGACGCCGGCGTCCGCCAGCCCGACGGCATTTATGGGTCTTTGGCTATCTGTACGACAAATGGCAACAACGACCGCACCTACCTCGCCTCCAACATCTCACGCGAAGCCTCATTCGACTTCGCAAGCCTACTACTCTCTACCCTAACCACAGACCTCAGCGGCATCACCGGCCAGACATGGACGCGCCGAGAGTTGTGGGACCGCAATTACAGCGAGACGCGTAATCCCGAAATACCTTCCGCCATTATAGAGACCCTGTCACACCAGAATTTCGCCGACATGGTCTACGGCCACGACCCGAACTTCAAGTTTCAACTGGCTCGTTCTATTTACAAAAGCATCCTGCGCTACATCTATTTCGAACACGGAAAGAAAGACTACGCTGTCCAGCCACTCCCTATCAGCAACTTTGCAGCCACATTCACCGACGACGAACGCCAAGCTCTGCTCACGTGGTCGCCCACAACTGACCCACAAACTCCCAATGCCCAACCGACAGGTTACATCGTCTACACGCGTATCGGCGACGGAGCATTCGACAATGGGACACTTATCCGCGGCACGACCAGTGCAGCTGTCACCATAAAAGAAGGCATACAGTACAGTTTTAAAGTTACGGCCGTGAACCGTGGAGGAGAAAGTTTCCCCTCAGAAACTCTCACAGTTTGCAAGATGCCCGGCAGTCGTCGCACCGTACTCATCGTCAACGGATTCCAACGCCTCAGCTCACCCACAGTCGTCCAGTCACAAGAACGACAAGGATTTGACCTGAACGACGATATCGGCATAGCATTGGGCCAGACAGCCGGTTTCTCAGGCTCACAGCTTAATTTCAATCCCGCGTACGCTGGCCGGGAAGGCGCAGGCAGCTTAGGCTTCTCGGGAGACGAGCTGGAAGGTAAAATTATTGCTGGAAATACATTTGACTACCCCTGTACCCACGGCGCCGCCATCAGCGCCAACAAACGCAACTCATTCGTATCATGCAGTCGAGATGCCTTATATAAAGGTACGGTCGACCTCAATGACTATCCACTCGTAGACCTCATTCTCGGCGCCGAGAAATCCACGGACTACGGTCTCGTACGCTACAAAACGTTCGACGCACGTTTGCGCGGCCTACTCACCCGTTACCTGAATGCGGGTGGCCGTCTACTTGTCAGCGGGACCTACATTGGGTCAGACATGCAGTCACCGACTGAACAAGAGTTCACTCGCCATATTCTTAAATACCGTTACTCCGGTTCAGCACGCACCGATACGACGGACTATGTCCGTGGTTTGAACCTCACCATGCCCATTTGGCGTACTCCTGGCCCTACGCACTACGCCGCACAAGCCCCCGACTGTCTGAGTCCCGTCGCTCCGGCATTCAGTGCCTTTGCTTATGGTGACGGCCGTCCCGCCGGCGTCGCTTACCAAGGCACGGACTACCGCGTCGTTGCCATGGGGTTTCCTTTCGAGTGCATACGTGAGCCGGCCCTGCGCGACAAGGCCATGGGGGCCCTATTGCGTTTTCTCCTTGACGACTAACCTAAATCCATTCACCCATGTACACCATTCCTCTCAACACGACCGGCACACGCAGTCTAACCGTTGAAGACAAGCATCTTGCAACCATCGACGAGTTCAACCTCTTCCGCGATCTTATCGACAGTAACGGATTTGTCGACGAAACGGTCCTCGAAAAGCTCCGCCTTACCGTACGCGGCCTCATACTGTCACAATGCCAAGGTTGCGAAAGACTTTTTGACCTTTGCGTCGACGTGCTCTATCATGAGAAGATGAAAAGCTACGGCCTGCACCAGCTGATTCTTCTCTACATTGACTGGAAAAGCAAAAAAAGCACTGAAAATTGAAAGAGCTGCAACTCACAGACTGGCTTCCGACCACAAAACGCGAAATGGAGCTCCGCGGTTGGGACTACGTCGATGTGGTCCTGTTCAGTGGCGACGCCTACGTTGACCATCCTTCTTTCGGAGCAGCCGTCATAGGCCGCATGATTGAAGATGAGGGATGGCGCGTGGCTATCGTGCCTCAACCCGACTGGCACGGTGACTTCCGCGACTTCCGCAAGCTGGGCCGTCCACGCCTCTTTTTCGGCATCGCTCCCGGATGCATGGACTCAATGGTCAACAAATACACCGCCAACCGCCGTCTCCGTTCCGAAGATGCTTACAGCCCCGACGGGCGTCACGATCTGCGGCCGGAATACCCCACCATTGTCTACACGCAAATTCTGAAGCGCATTTTCCCGGACGTGCCTGTCGTCATCGGCGGCATCGAAGCATCCTTGCGCCGCCTCACCCACTACGACTACTGGCAGGGACGCCTGCGCCCAAGCATCCTATGCGACAGCGGGGCGGATCTTCTCGTCTACGGCATGGGCGAATTGCCAATAACGACGCTCTGCCGAATGCTGGAAGAAAAACTGTTACACGGCCGGACGGACATTTACGTCAATACAGACAGTTTCAACACCCTTCTGAGAAAATTTCCAATACGTCAGACCGTCTCACTCGAAACTGAGACAGACATCCACGGAGGCATCTGTCCAGACGACATCGTTCTCCATCCGCACACCGAGGCCGTCACTGACCCCAAAAAGCACGCTGCCAATTTCCGCCATATTGAGGAAGAAAGCAACCGCCTCACCCCACGGCGCATTCTGCAACAAATGCCCGACGGACGGTATGCAGTCGCCAATCCGCCATATCCTCCCATGACAACTGCACAGGTCGACCGCAGTTTCGACCTGCCATACACCCGCCTTCCGCACCCCAAATACCGTAACAAACGAATCCCTGCATTCGAGATGATCCGCTTCTCGGTCAACCTCCACCGTGGCTGTTTCGGTGGCTGTGCGTTCTGCACTATTTCGGCGCACCAAGGAAAATTTATCATGAGCCGAAGTAAAGCGAGCATCCTGCGCGAAGTGGAAGCAATCACTCGCATGCCGGATTTCCGTGGCTACCTCTCCGACCTCGGCGGCCCCTCCGCAAATATGTATCAAATGAGCGGACGAGACATGGAACGCTGCCAGCGTTGCCGGAGGCCCTCGTGCATACATCCGGCAGTCTGCCCGAACCTCAACGTCGACCACCGTCCGCTGCTCGACGTCTATCACGCCGTCGACGCCCTACCCGGCATAAAAAAGAGCTTTGTCGGCAGCGGCGTCCGCTACGACCTTGTACTTCATGACACAAACAACGAGGCCCTCAATAGTGCAGCCCGGCAATACGCCCGCGAACTCATCGAACGCCACGTCTCCGGACGGCTTAAAGTTGCGCCGGAGCACACCTCCGACCGCGTTCTCCGCCTGATGCGCAAGCCGCCGTTTGCGCTCTTCCACGACTTCAAGCGACTTTTTGACGCCACTTGCCGCCATGCCAACCTCAACCAACAACTCATCCCCTATTTCATCAGTTCTCACCCCGGCTGTACGGAAGAAGACATGGCAGAGCTCGCCGCCGAGACGCGCGACATGGGTTTCCAACTCGAACAAGTGCAAGACTTCACCCCTACTCCCATGACTGTCAGCACTACCATCTGGGCCACGGGATATCATCCCTACACGCTCGAGCCTGTCTTCACCGCCCGCACTGCGGACGAAAAGCTCCGCCAACGCATGTTCTTCTTCTGGTACAAGCCAGAAGAGCGCGCCCGCATCACGGCCGAGCTTCGCCGTATGGGCCGGGCCGACCTCATCAACCGCCTATATGGCGCGGCAGCCATCCAGCCAAGACACCCGACAGCACGAAAGCCATACCCTTCAGGCAAAAAGAAGCACCCGCAAAAGCCCTCATCCATACCACCAGGCAGAGATATGTCAAAACGGAAGCGACGCTCTTGAAGAACGGCTCCGCGGCGACAAGTTTACAGCCAGCCTTGCTTTTTTGAAAACTTGCAGGCAAGTTTACCAAAGGCTTTCGCACGAATAGTGTAGCACCAAGGAGCACGCTTGAACGACGACATATACTAAAAAAGCCATGGAAACCATTGAGAATTACATCTGCGGGAAGTGGAACGACAAGCTCCTTTGTGAAGACGGCTTCACAGTCACGACTGACTACGCCGCCGTGGTCGACGGCAGCACGTCGAAACTCCGTCCCGACGAAAAAGCACCATATCCCGACCGTTCGACCGGCCGTATGGCGATGGAGACCGTGCTCGACGCCGTCAGGCACCTTCCCCCAGCGGCCACGCTCGACGAGGTCCTCGACTTACTCACCGCAGCCTTACGCTGTCAATGGACGTACGGCGCAGCCGACCACCCGTGGCTTCGCCCTACATGCAGTCTTGCCCTGTTAAGCCGCAGGCATAAGGAAGTGTGGATCGTAGGCGACTGCCAATGCTATACAAACGGCCACATTATTCATCCCGAAAAAGCCGTTGACAGCGCCTTGGCCACCATTCGTGCCGACGTACTCAGATGGCATCTCGCACACGGCGCCACCACGGATGAATTGCTTCGCGACGATCCAGGCCGGCGCAACATTGCAGACGCCTTGCGCCTGCAAACGTGGTTTCAGAACGCCACTGAGCCAAACAACCCGTGGCGATACCCCGTACTCGACGGCACGCCCGTCTGCACAGGCGACGTGGTTTGCATCCCCGTCCATGAGGGAGATCGCGTCACGCTGGCCACGGACGGCTACCCTTCACTTCTGGACACACTCGCCGAAACTGAAGCTCACTTGGATTCCCTGCTCGCCGCCGACCCGCTCTGCATAGGACCACTTCGTAGCACCAAGGGATGCTACGCGGGCCAAGTCTCTTATGACGACCGCACATATCTCACAATCTCCCTGTGAACATAAAATAACACTTATAACTGCTCCGCAAATCATTCAGCCCTGTTCCCCTCATCATCTTACTCACCATGACCTCACACGTAGAAATGCCCCATACAACACCACTCACCATAGCTTTACTCCAAACCGACATTGTTCTTACATCGGCTGAGGAAAACATAGACCGTGTCACACATATAATGAATCAAAGACCAGAGGCAGACCTTTACGTTCTTCCTGAAATGTGGGGCACGGGCTTCAATCCGCATCCAGACAAACACGAACATGAGAAAGCTGCCCGAGCGTTGGCATGGATGAAGGAAGAGGCTGCCGGCCGCCATTGTGCCATGGCAGGAAGCCTTCCCGTTTTTGATGAGACCGATGAAAGCTGGCGCAACCGCTTCTACTTCGTCACACCCGACGACGTATTCCATTATGATAAACGCCACCTTTTCGCACCAGGTGGCGAGGCAGAAAACTACACGGCGGGAACCAACCGAACAGTGATTACGTGGCGGGGATGGCACATCCTGCTCCAAGTGTGCTACGACCTGCGCTTCCCTGTTTTCTCCCGTAATCGTAACGAATATGACTTAGCCCTGTATGTAGCCAACTGGCCTGCATCGCGCCAAGAGGTATGGAGTGTGCTTCTCCGTGCCCGTGCCATTGAGAATCAGTGCTACGTGGCCGGCGTAAACCGCGTCGGAAGCGACATGTTCGGTACCGACTATACCGGAGGGACGGAACTGGTCGACGCCAAGGGCAACGTAGCAGTAGCGATGGCCGAAACTGACCACGAAGGAGCCGTCTGCGCACAACTTGACCTTGACGTACTTCGACGGTTCCGCCAGAAATTTCCCGTCCTCAATGACGCAGATGATTTCCGGCTTAGTTTGCCTTAACTGTCCCCGTAATGCCGTCGCTGCTTCATTCGCTTTTCGACTTTTTCGTACCGCGCACATGCCTCGTCTGCGGCCGACGCTTGTCGGAGGGAGAAACAGGCTACCTCTGCACGGCATGTCTGATGGACTTTCCGTTTGTCCGGCCGCCCTACGTGGCGGGAAGCCGCACTGAACGTCGTTTTTGGGGCATCCTGCCCATGGGACGGGCTGCCACTTTCTTCTGCTATCAAAGCCACACGGCCAGCACCCGCATTATCCTCGCCCTCAAATACGGCAAACAGCCACACATCGGAGACCATTTCGGCTTCCTGATGGGCCAACAGCTGACAAAAACGGACTTCTTCGACGGCGTAGACTGCATCGTACCCGTTCCGTTAACGCGATGGCGACAGTTCAGACGGGGATACAACAAAAGCGAACACATTGCCAAAGGATTGGCTCGAGCGTCAGGTCTTCCTGTACGGACGGATCTGGTACGACGAAAAAAGAACCGACGTTCGCAAACCCGCGTCGGGCCGCACATGCGTGCAAGCAATGTTGAAGGAATTTTCTGCATTACACATCCTGAAAGGGTGGCTGGACTTCACATCCTGCTCGTCGACGACGTCCTGACCACAGGTGCCACGCTCACATCGTGCGGAAGGACCCTAGCAGCCGCAGGCGTAGCGAAAATCAGCATTGCAACATTGGGTTGCACGGATCATTATCCGAACTTGATTCCAAATCCTTAAATGCAAGCAGGGAAAGGACCCGGCGGAACGGTCGCAGCTCCCGTTTTTTCAGTCAGAGCGTCAGTATTTCCTATCGCAGCAACAGTATTTTCTATTAGCCGTCTCGTTTTTTTACGGATATCCGACTTGCTTTCGTAACAGTTTTCCAGTTCCTGCACGCGCAGCCGGTCCGCTGTCTGGGACTGGCGTGACACAAAAGACGCCCTCGGATTGAAACCTCCGATGGCGTCCGATAACATTCGATCAACCCTGCCGAAATTTCGGCAAGTAAGAAATGAATCAGTTTAGAGGAACCAACGCACAAGGCAGAAGTCCTGACGATGGGCCAAAAGCGGATGCTTCGGGAACATACGGTAGGCGAACTTGAACGTTCCGGCATAGTCGATGCTGGTGCGGAGTTCAAAGGTGTGGAGGTTGCCCTCACGGCCTGTCATCTGCATAGGAATGACTTCGTGCACGGTCTCATGCTGTCCCTCAGTGGCGATTACGACAAGTTCTACACCAAGAGCGTCGTCGAGACCAGCCTCGTCGATGACGTGGGTGACTGCAAATTCAGCACCGCTGTCGAGCGAAGCATTCGCGAGGTTCTCACTGCGCACAGAAGAGACTACGCGTATGGCATCCCAACGGGCGGCTACGGTTTCCTTCCATTGTGCGAGTTCCGTAGCCTTGGCATTGTTATCTGCATGAAGCATGGCAAAGCGCTGGGCTTCGGGCGTATAGAACTTCTCGTAGTAGTCGTCAAGCTGGCGCTTCATTGTGTAGTGCGGAGCTATCTGAGCGATGGAATTCTTGACGGTTCGTACCCAATTCTCACTATATCCCTTGCGGTTGCGGGCATAGTAAAGCGGGATGATCTCCTGCTCAAGCATCGAATAGATGGTCGACGCGTCAAGACGGTCTTGGTATTCTTGGTTCTCATAAGTGCGTTTGTCCGTCAAAGCCCAACCAGCGCCTTCTCGATAACCCTCGAGCCACCAACCGTCAAGCACTGAAAGATTGACAACGCCGTTCATCAGCGCTTTCTCTCCCGACGTTCCGGAAGCTTCAAGAGGACGGGTCGGCGTGTTCATCCAGATGTCTACACCCGAAACAAGGCGACGTGCCAACTGCATGTCGTAGTTCTCGAGGAAGAGTATCTTTCCAAGGAACTCAGGACGCTGGGAAATTTCAAAAATCTTCTTGATGAGACCCTGACCAGCGCCATCAGCGGGGTGAGCCTTACCGGCGAAAAGGAACTGAACGGGGTAGTCGGGATTGTTGACGATCTTCGAAAGACGATCGAGGTCCGTGAAGAGCAAATGCGCACGTTTATACGTGGCAAAGCGGCGGGCAAAACCGATGAGTAGAGCATTAGGATTGATGCGCTCCATGAGCGAAACAACACGCGAAGGGTCACCTTGGTTTTTCAGCCACGTCTCACTGAACCGGGCGCGGATATATTCAACGAGTTTCGCCTTGAGCTGAACGCGGGTCTGCCAGATTTCCTCGTCGGGCACCTCATAGATTTTTGCCCAGATGTCAGCATTACTCTGGTCTGCATCGAAACGCTTGTCGAAATACTTATGATAAAGGTGTTTCCACTCTTTGGCACTCCACGTGGGGAAATGCACGCCATTGGTTACGTAACCGACGTGACTTTCCTCGGGATAATAACCTCGCCAGATTGCACTGAACATCTGCTGGCTGACTTTGCCGTGAAGCTTGCTCACCCCGTTGACTTCTTGACAGGTGCGGCAAAGGAAAGTCGACATGCAGAAACGTTCGCCATGGTCCTCGGGGTTGGTACGACCGAGGCCGATGAACTCATCCCACGTAATGCCGAGGCGGACAGGGAAACTGCCCATATACTTGCCGAAGAGCGACTCATCGAAGTAGTCGTGGCCGGCAGGAACCGGGGTATGGACCGTATAAAGCGAAGAGGCACGCACCAATTCAAGGGCCTGATTGAATGTCAGACCGCCCTCCACATAATCCACAAGACGCTGCACGTTGCAGAATGCAGCATGTCCTTCATTGCAATGGTAGATATCTTTCTGAATGCCTAGCTTTTTAAGCATGAGCATACCACCGATACCGAGAAGGTATTCCTGTTTGATTCGGTTTTCCCAGTCACCACCGTAAAGGGTATGCGTAATCTTACGGTCGAACTCGGAGTTCATGTCGTTGTCCGTATCAAGCAAATAGAGTTTGATACGACCCACGTTCACCTGCCATACATAAGCGTGTACCTGATAGTTAGGGAATGGTACGTCAACGATAACTTGGTTTCCGGCTTCGTCAAGGAGACGTTCGATAGGCAGGCGATCGAAGTCCAAAGCTTCATAGTTAGCGATTTGCTGGCCGTCCATCGAAAGCGTCTGGGTGAAATAGCCATAACGATAGAGCAGGCCGACACCACACATGTTGACATTGCTGTCAGAAGCTTCCTTCAAATAATCTCCGGCAAGAATTCCGAGACCACCGGAATATATCTTCAACACATGAGAAAAGCCATACTCCATACAGAAATAAGCCACAGAAGGGCGCTTCGTATCGGGCTTTTCAGACATATAGTTGCTGAATATAGCGTAAACAGCATCAATGCGCGCCATGAGGCGTTCATCCTCGGAAAGCTCCGTCAGACGGTCGTAGCTCAGACGATTGAGCAATTCGACAGGATTCTGACCGACTTTACGGAAAAGGTCTTTGTCAAGACTGCGGAAGAGATCGAACGCTTCGTTGTTCCAACTCCACCAAAGGTTGTGAGCCATTACGTCGAGCTTCTTCAACGATTCGGGAATGCGGGATTTCACCGTGATCACTCGCCAACTTGGTGTGTTGGCATTGCTTGTCATTACGTTCATATAGCGCTTAGGTTGTGATTTGTTTCGTCTTTGTTAGAATTTATGCTATCACTTCTGTGCCGTTCTGCACAAGGCGAAGGCATAAGCTTCGAAGTAGTGGTTGATAAAATGTTTCCACTGCGCCTTTTCGGCCATAGCGGCTGCTTTTCGCCCAAGTGATGTCCGCTGCGTAGGGGTCATGCCACAGATCTTGTGAACCGAGTCTGCGACAGCATGAACTACGTCAAAATAGTTAAGGTCGGTTCTGTGAAGCACGGCGACACTGTCGCTGATAGTTCCTTGCCGTCCCAGCTGACTGTCTACCCACTGTCCGAAGCCTGAAAGGTCTGTCGTGACACATGGTGTGCGGAAAGCGATTGCTTCAAGCGGCGTATAACCCCAAGGTTCATAGTAAGAGGGGTAAACGCACAGATCGCTGGCAGTTAGCACGTCGTAATAAGGCATGTCCAGAACACCGTCGGCACCGTCAAGGTAGCACGGGATGAAAAGGACGTTCAGACGCCCGGACGGGTCGCGCTGCGTAAGCCCTTTCTGGCGGAGCATGCTGAGGATGCGGTCGTCGTCCATGTTATTCAACCAATGGGTCAGCGTAGGCTCTTCGAGCGGTGTGGTGTAGTGAAGCCCGGAATGTATACGCCCGACAAGCTCCTTGCGCGGCTCGCGCACCCAGCAAGGCACCTCGATGAGTGCAAGCACGCTGCGTTCCGGAGCCTCGGTGCGGAGATTTGCCAGCGCGTCAATGAACACGTCGAATCCCTTGCACCGGAAGTCATTACGTCCCGACGTAGAGACCACAAGTGTATCGTCGGCCCAATCCTGCCCCGTCAGACAGTTTGCCAAATGGAACAATCGCTGACGTGCCCGGCGACGGCGCTGACTGAGCGCGCTCCCACGAGGTACGAAATCAGCCTCAAAACCGTTGGGCAAGACGACATCTGGCGCTTTGTCAAGCAGTTGTTCGCACTCGCGGGCCGTGAATGTGCTCACCGTCGTAAAGCAATCGGCACGGTGTGCAGACTGTTTCTCAATACTGTGTTTCGACTGCATGTTCAATTCGGCCGCCATCTGGTCGCCGTTATAACCCGGGAAGTACTCATAAAGCAACTTGTTGTTTCCGGCAATCGAACGGCCTATGCTGGTGGCATGTGTAGTAAATATCGTCGCCACCCGAGGTACCTGGTGTTTCAGAAAAAGCATTCCCAGACCAGACATCCACTCATGTGCTTGGTAGACAACGGCGGCCTCTTTCGGAAGGCACTTGCGACAGAGACACTCAGCCACACGTCCGGCAGCATAGGAAAACATCGAAGCCTCATCATAGTCGCCATAGGCATGGAGCGAATCCACTTGGAACAATTCCCAAGCCTTGGTATAGATTTCGTCTTTCTGAGCGAAAAACGGCGTAAAGTCCACCAAAATAGCGATGGGCTGACCGGGGACATTCCACCGTCCGACACGGCATTTCAGACCTTCTTCGGCCAACGTTTCCCGCCATTTGGCCATCAGAGTCTGGCTTTCATGGAAATCGGTAGTAGGTTCATCTCCTTGCCCGAGGTCGGGACCGATGAAAAACACCTTGTCTGCCATGAGGTCTTGCATAGTCTTGGCGCGCGATGAAAGCACCGTGTAAATTCCGCCTACCTTGTTGCAGACCTCCCAGCTTGTTTCGAAAATATAGTCAGGATTGGTTGTTTTACCCACTGTTTCTTTCATATTTTTGACGGCAAAAATACAGATTTTTTATTAATCGACAAGTTTTATTTCCTAACTTCTTGCCCGCCCGGAGCATCTGACGGCATGGCGCACTCAGGCGAAGCATAGCGCTCTCCCCACAGTGCGGCCATCCGGGCGGCCAACATCTGCTCCTGATGATTGGGCTGCGGATGCCAGAAACGGGCATCGTCCTGCCCCTCAGGGAGATATTGCTGACGGACAAAATGACCGGCATAATCGTGTGCATACTTATAGTCTTCGCCATACCCAAGTTCAGCCATGAGTTGCGTCGGTGCGTTTCTCAAATGGAGCGGAACAGGAAGACTGCCCGTCTGCCGGACAAAACGGACGGCGTCATTGATGCCCATATATGCCGAATTGCTTTTAGGGCTCGCCGCTACATAAACTGTGGCTTCGGCCAAAGGGATGCGCGCCTCAGGCCACCCGATTTTCGCCACAGCATCGAACGCCGCATTGGCCAGCAAGAGGGCGTTGGGATTGGCCAGGCCGACATCTTCGGCGGCTGCGATGAGCAGGCGGCGGGCAATGAATACCGGATCCTCGCCCCCCTCGATCATGCGTGCCAGCCAATAAAGGGCGGCGTCGGGGTCGCTGCCACGCAGGCTCTTGATGTAGGCCGAAACGATGTCGTAGTGCATTTCCCCACCCTTGTCGTAGGCTGCCGGGTTCTGCTGCAAGCAGGCCTCGACCGCTGCGTCTGTGATGCAGGCCTCTGCATCCGGGCCGAATGAATTCACCACAAGCTCAAGAATGTTGAGCAACTTGCGGGCGTCGCCGCCTGAATAGCGCAACAAGGCCTGCGTCTCGCTGACAGTGATGCGCCGTTCTTTCAGTTCGACATCACCGGTCAGGGCACGGTCAAGCAGCCGGAGAAGATCGTCCTTGCCGAAACTCTTCAACACATAGACTTGACAGCGGGAGAGCAATGGACGTATCACCTCGAACGAGGGATTTTCGGTCGTCGCACCGATGAGTATGAGCGTCCCTGTCTCCACCGCAGCCAAGAGGGAGTCCTGCTGCGATTTACTGAACCGGTGAATTTCGTCGATAAAAAGAATGGGAGTCACACTGTCAAAGAGAGGTTGCTCACGCCCGGAGCTGGCACGTTCTATGACGTCGCGAACCTCTTTCACGCCGCAGTTCACGGCGCTCAGTGTATAAAAGGGAGCGCGCAGACTCCGCGCTATGATTTGCGCCAAGGTGGTCTTGCCTACGCCGGGTGGCCCCCACAAAATCATGGAAGCCGGTCGGCCGGCCTCGATCATCCTGCGGATAATGCCGTCCGGCCCGACAAGATGGTCTTGCCCTACGTATTCATCAAGCGTCCTTGGACGCAAGCGTTCTGCTAAGGGTTTTGACATAACGTATTATCTATCTGCAAATTTAGGCTATTCCCTTGGAATAGCTGTTACCGGCCTGCTATTTTTTTATGACATAAAAAACCTTTCCACTGGTTGGACTTTGGCGTCTGATGGCCAGGCTAGCTTGCCTGGCAGTCTTTCAGCGCACATTACAGGCAATGTGGGACGGGCCAAAATGGCCACCCGTTGAGTCGTGGACTTACCGTTACGGCGCAAACGGCGCGGATGCGGTTCTCTGTTGCCCTTTACGGTCTTACGGTCAGCCGTCCCGTAATTTCTGTCAGCCGCCTGCGGAATTTCATCAGGCTGACAAGATTTTCAATCACCCGTTCCGTTTTTCACAGCCTTCACATCGACCCGTGCACAACGGAGGCCTGTAAGGGAGGAACCGCGACAGGGCACTGCATCCCCCAACCTGCCAACATAAAAAAAGCGGCCAGCCGTGACAGAGGAATCACTCCCCGCCACGGCCGGCCGCCACTCTCGTACATCGTTGCGCTTCCTTTGCGGCCTTTTACTGTCCGCTGCGACGCATCTCTTCCAGCAATTCGCGCTGGCGGGCTGTCAATGTGGCAGGCAGCTTGACATTATACGTCAGGATAAGGTCGCCATACGTACCGTCGCCCCGGTCATAACCCTTGCCGCGGAGGCGTACCTTCGAGCCATTCTGCGTACACGGTTTGACACGCAGCTTCAGCTTGCCGCCCCTGGTTTGCAGGATGACGTCGCCTCCGAGCAAAGCGGTGTACATGTCAATGTCCACTGTTGCCTGGATGTTAGCGCCCGCTGGCGCCCCCGAAGCGAAGTCGGTAAAACGCGAACCGCCCGATGCTCCACGCCGCCGGCCGCCAAAGAGCTCTTCGAAAAACGAAGAGAAGCCGCTGCCCGAGAACTGGTTGAAGTCAAAACCCTCAAACCCCGAAGCACTGCCGGCATCACCCCACTGTTGCCCGGTCTGCTCATAAGCTTCGGCTTGGCGCCAGTTTTCGCCATACTGGTCGTATTTCTTACGCTTCTCAGGGTCGTTCAGCACGTCGTAAGCCTCGTTCAGCGCCTGAAACTTGGCCTTCGCCTTCGGGTCGTCGGGGTGAAGGTCGGGATGGAACTGCTTGGCGCGGCGTTTGTAAGCCGTGCGGATCTCACTCTGCGGTGTGTCTTTGGGCACACCCAGTATCTTGTAATAATCAATGAATGCCATACGCCTAAGTTTTTACCCGATAGGCTACAAAAAAAGTGCCAGGCGCAAAACTCACAGCCGCATTTCAAAATCCACGAAGAGCGGAAGATGATCGCTCACGCCGCCATTGTAAAACGGGCCAAGGTAAGTGCGGTCGGGCACGACGCCACCGTATGTACGGTCGGGATGGACAAGGAAGTCGAAAACAGCAATACGGCAAGCATCAGCGCCAGTGTGGAAACGCGACATGGCATCAAGCAACGTGCCGTTGACGACAAGATGGTCCAACTGGTTCCACTCCCCCCTATACTTATACGTCCCGCGCACACCGCCAGTCCCACAGAGCCGGTGACTCAACACATAGAGCGCGTCAGGCCGGACCGGAAGGTTCTCTTC
>ERZ779697.631-NODE-631-length-16732-cov-2.75847_pt1 | contig 16732 bp, 15 predicted proteins | sample MGYA00511881_ERZ779697 | MGnify/ENA primary metagenome ERZ779697 (study PRJEB29588, sample SAMEA2148105) | human gut metagenome | biome: human gut; feature: human-associated habitat; material: faeces | place: Denmark | collected 2008/2010 ... | reverse complement strand
AATCATGTATAGGGCGAACGCTCTATCGTGGGTTCAAATCCCACGCTCTCCGCCAGAAACGAATGATAGAGGCTGTGTGTTGAGGTTATCTCCTCAAGCACGGCCTCTTTTTTCATATTGTTCATCGTAAGTAGGGGCGTCCATAATCGGGCGCCCGCGTGAATCCTGTGCATACACTTTTTTGAACTTGTGAGGCGTTTCGACAAACGACGAACGATCAACGACAAACGAAATTCAGGGGGAAGAGGGATTTTATGAGCGAAATTAAAGCGAATCTGGCAGCGTTTATTGCTGCCCACACAAGTGATGATTTTGTCATGACACCGATTACCATGCGCGAAGCGTCGCTGCACACGGCGTTAGGACAGGAACTGCCGAAGGTCGCTATGGCCAGGGTCGTCGATACGGTACTGGAAGGCTGTGACGTCTATGACGTACCCATCCGGATCTATATTCCCGATGCGAGCCGGCCCTTGCCGGTCCTGATTTACTATCACGGCGGCGGCTTTGCCATCGATACGGTCTCCGTCTACGATCCGGTCTGCCGCCGCATTGCCCAGGCGACGCAGCACATCGTCATTTCCCCGGAATACCGCCTGGCGCCGGAAAATCCCTATCCCGCAGCTTATGAAGATGCTCTGGCCGTAGCCCAAAAGGCACTGCCGAAACTCGATGAACTGCAGCTTGCCCACACTGACGATTTGACACTGTGCGGCGACAGCGCCGGCGGCTGCATGGCTGCGCAGACGAGCCAGGCTCTGCAGCACGACGCGTCTGTGCCGCTGACGCATCAGATTCTCGTCTATCCCTGTCTGGATATGACCCATTCTTTCCCGTCCGTCAAAGAAAACTGCAATACGAAGACGGGCTTTACGCCGGCCAAGATGCGTTGGTATTTCAATCAATGCTTCCGTGCTGGCGACGACCGCCGTCAGGCTTCTCCTTTGTTTGGGGAATTGTCGAAGGACATGCCGGCAACTTTAGTTTTGACGACGCAGTTCTGCCCTTTCCGCGACGAAGGACGGGATTATGTGCGCCGTCTGCAAGAATTGGGCGTCCGGGCCGAAACGTATAATTATGACAACATGGTCCATTCGTACCTTAATTTTGAAAAATTATGCTACGATGAAATCTGCGATACCTACCGGCGCATGGCCGATTTTTTGCAACATTGATGGGAATGGCTTATAATAAACACATGTGATGCGCTCATTTACTCGTAAAGGATGTGTTTGTATGAAGAAATGCCAGCACTGCGGTGCGCCCCTTCAGGACGGCGACCGGTTTTGTCAGGCCTGCGGCGCGGAACAGCAGCCGCAGGAGGAAATAAAGAAACGTATTTGCCCGGAATGCGGCAAGTGGCTCTTAGCAGACAGCAAGTTCTGCCCCTTCTGCGGCGCTGAGCTGCCGCCCATGGATGATGACGAACCAGTCATCGATGAAGAAACGGGGACGGAAACCTTTGACCACAGTCATCGTCAGGCACCGCGTGAAGAAAGACCGGCAGAAGCCGACCGATCGGCACCGCAGCCGGTCATGACGGGCCGGCCCCAGCCGCCGCCTTTTCAGGAAGTGCCTTTTTATGTACGCTACCGTAAGACTATCATCGCCGCTGTCGTCGTCGTTCTTTTGATTATTATCGGTGCTGTGGGTTTCCATTTTTACGGCAGCCACAGCGGCGACTACGTCAAGGATGCCGTTTCCTTATCTCAGCAGTTGGGTGCTGAAAATGAAGCGGCTACGGATACGGCTAAGCGCCTGAGCCAGAAAGGGCAGGGCGATGATGTCGATTCCCTGGTCAGGGATTTGGAAAAGAATCGCAAGAATGTCGAAAAAATAAGCCGCAATTATCAGCCTAAGAACATCCCTGATGAATATGCTGCCGATGACAAGGCCATCCGCGAAGTCATGCGCGACCAGATGGCCATCTACGATACGGCCATTGCCATTGCCCAGAATCCCGGCGACGATGCAGTCAGCGAAAAACTGGACGATTTGCGCGATGCCGTCCAGAAAGGGAAGAAGAACGCACGGACTATCAAGATTCCCGGTGCCGACTTCACGGCCGCTGTCGACGGCGACAACTTAGCCAGCTACCTGGAAAAATACGTCAGCACCCAGACTAAGAAAGAAGAAGCGCCGCCGCAGCAGGCGAAGACGGATCCGGATAAACAAATCCTTTCGTCCTATGCCAACAGCAAGGACCTCTTTAATGACGATATCGGCAAGTTAGCCGGCGACATCAACACGTATCTGCAGAATCATCCCGATTTCAAAGGCAACCGGGAATTCTCGAGCCGGGCCAATACCCTCTACATCCAGATTTCCAAGACGCGCAGTCAGCTGGACAACGATACGTCCATCGACAACACGGCCATGAAATATAAACTCGATGCCCTCTTCCAGGCCGAACAGGACCGCATCCGCGGTCTCTACGACGGCGTCAGTGCCAGCCAGCGCGGCCAGGACTACCGCCCGGGCTTCCAGCGCGGACAAGCCGCCTCGGACCGCTACGACAAACTCAATAACGAATGGAATAATCTTTAGAAAAAAGCCTGCCGCAATAAAGCGACAGGCTTTTTTCGTGGTTCTATTTTTTCACATTCTTCATCGATAGTCCGATGCGGCCCCGGGCGGCGTCGACGCTGATGATTTCGGCTTCTACGATGTCACCGGTGTGGACGACGTCTGTCGGATGGCGGAAAGGGTGACGGCTGAGCTGGGAGCGGTGTACCAGGCCAGGCGTCTTCAGGCCGAAGTCGACGAAGGCGCCGAAGTCGACGACGTTCTGGACCGTACCGCGGACGACGCTGCCGATTTTCAGGTCCGAAAGAGAGACGACGTGGCGCCGCGTCAAGGGTTTCGGCATTTCACTGCGCACATCGCGGCCGGGCTTGCGCAGTTCCTCGAGGATGTCTTTGATGGTCGGCTCGCCGGCCTTGAGAGCAGCGGCCAGTTTCGGTGCGGCATTCATCTGGATCTTGTCGCGCAGGACGGCTAATTTTTGCATATCTTTCAGGTCGTCATGGCTCAGGCCGTAATGCGCAGCGATTTTTTCAGCCAAATCATACGATTCGGGATGGACCGACGTGTTGTCCAGCGGTTCGTCCCCTTCTTTGATGCGCAGGAAGCCGGCGCACTGTGTAAAGGTCGCCGGTCCCAGGCGGGGCACGTTGAGCAGGTCCCGACGGTTGCGGAAGGGGCCGTTTTCATTGCGGTAGGCGACGATATTGCCGGCCGTAGCCGCTGTCAGGCCGGCGATGTGCTGCAAAAGGGCCGGCGAGGCCGTATTCAGGTCGACGCCGACGTAGTTGACAACCGACGTGACGACCTGGTCCAGGGCGGCGGCGAGGGCTTTCTGGTTGACGTCGTGCTGGTACTGACCGACGCCGATGGCACAGGGGTCGATCTTTACGGATTCTGCCAGCGGGTCCTGGATGCGGCGGGCGATGGAAACGGCACCGCGGATGGTGACGTCCAAATCGGGCAGTTCTTCCCGGGCCAGGTCGGACGCGGAATAGACGGACGCGCCGGCTTCATTGGCGATGACGTAAGAACACGAGAGATGGTAATCTTCGATGAGCTTCGAGACGAACTGTTCTGTTTCATACGACGCCGTGCCGTTGCCGATGGAAATGAGGCTCACGTCATGGCGGCGGATCATGTTGGCCAGGGCCGTGGCACTCTGGTGTTTCTTTGCTTCTGACTGGGTCAGGTAGTACGTGCCGTAGTCGAGGACCTGACCGGTGGCACTGATGACAGCGGCTTTGCAGCCCGTGCGGTAGCCCGGGTCGAGGCCAAGGATGATCTGGCCCGCAAAGGGCGGCTGCAGGAGCAGGTGGCGCAGGTTTTCGGCAAAGACTTCGATAGCTTGCTTTTCGGCCTGTGCCGTCAGTTCATTGCGGATTTCCCGTTCCATCTGGGGCGAGATGAGGCGCTTGTAACTGTCGGCAGCGGCGTCGCGCAGGATTTGTTCATACGGCGACGGATGAGCGATGACCAGGCGGCAGAGCCAGTCGATGTGCTGGTCTGCGGCTTCTTTCACGGCAACTTTCAGTTTCTTTTCATTTTCGCCGCGGTTGATGGCCAGGACGCGGTAGCTCGGGATGCGGGCGACGCGTTCGCTGAAGTCAGCGTAGGTCAGCATGGGGCCGGCGTCTTTTTCATCGACTTGGAGGCTGCAGGTCAGGCGGGCCTGGTTCCAGAGGTCGCGGCGCAGGCGGCGGCGGAAGTCGGCCCGTTCCGAAAAGCGTTCGGCCAGGATGTTGGCGGCGCCCTGGATGGCGTCGTCGGCAGTCGGTACGTCGTCGTTGATATAAGCCTGGGCAGCTTTTTCCGGAGCCGGGCCTTTTGGATTCTGGCTGGCGAAGAGGTCGGCCAGCGGTTCCAGGCCGGCGTCGCGGGCCATGGAGGCTTTTGTGCGTTTTTTCGGTTTATAAGGCAGATAGATGTCTTCGACGTCCTGGAGTTGGCGCGCTTCTTCCAAGGCTTTGGCCAGATTGTCATTCCAGCAGCCCTGATCGATGATCGACTGGCGGACCGTTTCCTTGCGGCTGGCCAGGGCCTGTTCATAGGCGTTCTGTTCTTCGATGCAGCGTAGCTGCACTTCGTCGAGGCTGCCCGTCATTTCTTTGCGGTAGCGGGCGATGAAGGGAATCGTATTTCCTTCCTGAAGCAGAGAAAGAGCAGCCCGGACCTGAGCAGGGCGGACGCCGAGCGTACGGGCAATTTCGAGGATGATCGTTTCGTCTGTCATGGACTCGTTCCTTTCGGATGATAATATCATCAATTTAATATTGCTTATTCCGTAAAAATAATTTTACGTAAAATATTGAAATTTTTCTTAATAACCGTTACAATATAGTATAGGATAGGATACTTTCCAGTATTCTCTATGTTTCAACAGTTGAAAGCTAGAATATCTAATTATACCACAGTTTTCCAAGAAAGGGGGACAAAAATGGAAATTGCTGAAGTTTTGCGAAAAAACGGCTATAAAGTAACTCCGCAGCGCCTGGCAGTTTATGAAACCATTGATCATAATCCGACGCATCCGAATGCCGAGGCGATTTACAAGATATTACAGCCGAATTACCCGTCCATGAGCCTGGCTACGGTCTATAAGACAATGGAAATCTTTGCCAAGATCGGCGTCGTCCAAGTCCTGCAGTGCGCAGAAGATGCTCATCGCTATGACTACAACACGACTCCCCATGCTCATATCCGCTGTGAAAAATGCAACCGCGTCATCGACGTCGACATCGATCAGGCTGCCCTGAGTAAGCTGGCAGCTGACCAGACGGGCTTCACCGTCAACGGCGTCAGCGTCTCGTTCGTAGGCATCTGCCCGGACTGCCGGGAAAAGTCGTAATTAAAAGGGGCTGCCGCACCTGCGGCGAGCCCCTTTCGTGTTTCCTTTGGCGTTTGGCGTTTATCGAAAGATTCCCACAATGGGTCGTCCGTCAGGACGGCCCTCGAATCACGAACCACGACCCACGGCAAACGGCTTGACCATAATGGCTGTGCATAGGGAGATTTATCTCCCTGTGGCAGCTTTTTTTTGAAAGAGAGGACACTATGCTGCATATTGGCTGTCATTTATCGGTTTCACAAGGTTTTTTACATATGGGTGAGGAGGCGCTGTCCATCGGGGCAGATACGTTCCAGTTCTTTTCCCGCAATCCCCGCGGCAGCGGTGTGCGCAAATTAGACCCGGAGGACATGGCAGCTCTCAATCAGCTCATGGCAGCCCATCATTTCGCGCCTATCCTGGCCCATGCGCCGTATACACTGAACGGCTGCTCCAAGACGGCAAAGACCCGGGATTTTGCCCGTCAGGCCATGGCCGATGACCTGCGCCGCCTGGAGTATCTCGACAACTGCCGCTATAATTTCCACCCCGGCAGCCATGTCGGCCAGGGGCCGGAAAAGGGCATCGAATGGATTGCCGACATGCTCAATACCTGCATGTTCCGGGAACAGAAGACGACGGTCCTTCTGGAAACGATGGCCGGCAAGGGGACGGAAATAGGGCGGACCTTTGAAGAACTGGCGGCCATCATCGAAAAGACGGCCCTCAATGAAAAGCTCGGCGTCTGCCTCGATACGTGCCATGTCTTTGACGGCGGCTACGATATCGTTTATCATTTAGATGAGGTCCTGACGTCTTTTGATAAGATCATCGGACTGGAGCGGCTGAAAGCAATCCACATCAATGACAGCAAGAATGAGCTCGGCAGCCACAAAGACAGGCATGAAAAAATCGGTGACGGCCACATCGGCGTCGACGCCTTTACGGCCATCGTCAACCACCCGGCTCTGCGGCACCTGCCTTTTTATCTGGAAACGCCGAATGACTTAGATGGCTACGCCCGGGAAATCGCCCTTCTCCGCTCCCTGCAGAAACCGGAATAACGCGAAAGGAGAGCCTTTTTATGCGCATCTTACACACTGCCGACTGGCACTTGGGAAAACTCTTTTATGGTACCTATCTGACGGAGGACCAGGCCTATGTCCTGGAAAAGCAGTTCCTGTTGCTCCTGAAGGAAGAAAAAATCGATGCCGTCGTCCTCGCCGGCGACGTCTATGACCGCAGCCTGCCGCCGGCAGAGGCCGTCGAACTCTTCGATGAAATCGCGACCAAGGTCACAGCCGACCTGAAGCTGCCTTTTTTTGTCATCAGCGGCAATCACGACAGTCCGGCACGCCTTTCCTTTGCCAGCCGCCTTTTGGCACCGCAGGGACTCTACATCGCCGGCGAACTGGCGCGCCTGACAGGTCCCGTCGTCTTGGAAGATGTGGCAGGCCCTGTGGCCTTCGTCATGCTGCCCTATGCCGAACCGGCAGAAGTGCGGCACTTCCTGGGCGATGAAAGCATCCACAGCCATCAGACGGCCCTGACGGGACTCAGGGACTGGGAGTGCCGTCAGCTTCCCAAGGAAATGCGCACCATCTGTGTGGCCCACGCCTTTGCCGCCGGCGGCATCGCCTGTGATTCTGAACGGCCTTTATCCATTGGCGGCACGGATCAGGTAGACAGCGCTCTCTTTGCGCCCTTTGCCTATACGGCCCTGGGCCACTTGCACGGCCCCCAGAAAGTGACGGCTGAGACCATCCGCTATGCCGGCAGTTTGCTCAAATACTCCTTTGGCGAAGCGTACCAGCATAAAGGCGCCGTCATCGCCGACATCGATGCCAAAGGGAAAGCCGATATTTCTTTCTGTGAATTTTCGCCGCGCCATGATGTACGCATCGTCAGCGGTACTTTTGAGGACATCATGGCCGCCGCCGACGACAGGACCGATGATTTCATCATGGCCCGCCTGGACGACACGCAGCCTATCCTGGACGGCATGGCCAAGCTGCGGCGCAAATATCCGAACGCCATGGCCCTGGAAATGCCGCACCGCAATACAGAAGCCCGGGGACAGCGCGATTTCAATCTGCAGCAGACGACGGAGAAAGAACTCTTTACGGGCTTTACGGAAGCCATGCGGCCGGACCAGCCCCTGACAGAAGCGGAAAAGGCCTGCGTCCGTAATCTTTGGCAGCGCCTGGAAAAAGAGGAAGGGGGAACTCTCTTATGATACCGATTTACTTGGAAATGAAGGCTTTCGGTCCTTATGCCGGTCAGGAAATCGTCGATTTCCGCCGCTTAGGCGAGCACAAGCTCTTTCTCATCTATGGGCCGACAGGCTCGGGCAAGACGACTATCCTCGATGCTATCTGTTATGCCCTCTACGGCAGCACCAGCGGCAACAGCCGTACAGGCGCGCACATGCGCAGTGAGTACGCCTCGCCTGAGGAAGTGACGTCCGTTTCCTTCCGCTTCGCCATCGGTCAGAAATACTACCGCGTCGACCGCCGTCCGGAACAGGAAATCGCCAAGAAACGCGGTACGGGCCTGAAGAAGGATTCGGCCAAAGCGGCCCTTTATGAAACGGATGAGAACGGAGAAAATGAAAAGCTCCTGGCCGCCAAGAACGTGACGGCGGCTGTAGAACAGCTCCTCGGCTTCAAGGCCGACCAGTTCCGCCAGGTCGTCCTTTTGCCGCAGGGCGATTTCCGCCGTCTCCTCCTGGCTAATTCCGGAGAACGCCAGCAGATCATGCAGACCCTTTTCCATACCCAGCGCTACGCCAGATTCCAGGAACTGGCCAAGGAACGTCATGATGCTTTAGCCAGCCAATATGAAGATGTCCGTCGTCAGCGCGAACAGTGCCTCATCGCACTGGAAGTGACGGACGAAAATGAAATAGCCGCAAAAGAGACACAGTGGCAGGTCCGGCAGGCCGAAACCGGGAAGCAGCAGCAGGCGGCTGAAGAACGGCGCAAAGCCGTGCAGGAACGGTTCCAGGCGGCACAGGAGCTGGCCTCGCACTGGCAGCTGCGCGACGAGAAGGCAAAGGAAGCGGCAGCCCTCCAGCAGCAGGAAGAAGCCTTTCAGGCAAAGCGGCAGCAAATCGCCATCCTGCGCAAGGCCGAAATCCTGGCTGAACCATGCCGTCACCTTGATGACCTGGAAAAAGAGGGCAAAGAAGCCCGCAAAGCTGCTGAAAAGGCAGGCCGTCTGGCGGAAAAAGGCCAGAATGATCTAAAAGCAGCGCAGCAGGAACTGGCCGACCTTGTGCAGCGCGAAGGCGAATACAAAGAGGCAGCGGCGGAAAAAGCCCGCCTCGCGGCGCTGCAGGACAAGGCTGCATCCTATCGGGACTGCTGCCAGGCGGAAGTGCAGTGCCGCAAAGAAGCGGCAGCTGCTGAAAAGGCCTGGCGCGAAGCGCGGCAGGGGAAAGACGCCGAAAAGAAAGCCCTCGACCAGGCGCAGGCGGCCGTGGCCCAATTGAGCGAAACGGCTGTTGCCGCGGAACAGGCCAAAGCCCGCTGGCAGAGCCTGCAGGAACGGCTGCAGCAGGAAGAAGGCGCTGCGGCGTTGCAGGCCCAAATCGAAGGGGTGGCCAAGGCGTGGGAAAAAAGCCGCACAGCCCTGGCCAAAGCGACTGACAAAGCGCAGTGTGACCGCCGGGATTATGAAAGTGTCCAGGCCGTCTTCCTGCAGGCCCAGGCCGCTGTCCTGGCGGCGGAACTGGAAGACGGGAAGCCTTGCCCGGTCTGCGGTGCCGCCGCTCATCCAAGACCTGCCGTAGCGCCGCAGTATTTGCCCCAGCGGCGCGATGTCGAACGGTTGAAAAAGCAGGCGGAAGCCAGTGAAAGCCGCCGCCAGCAGTGGCAAGTGACGGCGAAGCGCGACGAGACCCGGTATCAGGCCCTGCAGGGACAATACCATAAGCTGCGCCAGCAGTATCCGCAAGACGGGGACCTCGCTGTATGGCAGGCCAAAACGGCGGCGGCGAAGAAGGCCATGGACGATTTGCAGCACGCTGCGGCAGACGGGGAGAAAATGCGCCGTGCCGCAGCCGCTGCGCAGGAACGGCTGAAGCAGTGGGAAAAGAAAGAAGAAACACTACGGAGCCAGGCGGAAGCGGCGCGGACGGCGGCCGTCAAAGCGGCGGAAGCCAAGACACGCATGGAAGCGGACCTGCCGGAGGCCTACAGGAATCCCCAGGCCCTGGAGCAGCGTCTTTCTGACTTGGCGGCCTTTCTCGGTCGCTATGAAAAGAATTTGCAGCGCTGCCGCGACGCCGTCGTCCGCGGCGAACGCCAGGCAGCCCGGCAGCAGCAGGAGACGGTGAACTGGCAAAAGCAGGTCCTTTCCCTGCGCGACCGCTTCAGTGCCGGCGTCCAGGCCCTGCGCCAGCGCGTCCTCGCCGACGGCTTTGAAAGCGTCAAGGCCTGCCGCCAGATGCAGGCCCAGGTGCCGGGCATCCCTGTCCTTGAGGAAGAAGTTCGCCAGTACGACACGCAGGTCCAGCAGGTCAAAGGGCAGCTGGCACAGGAAGAAAGGGTCATCGGCACAAAGGCCCGGCCAGATCTAAAGGCCGTGCAGCAGGCTCTGGCAGAAGCCGAAAAAGCGAGCCGTGCGCTGACCGAAGAGAAGGGCCGCCTGGCCGCCCAGTACGGCCGCTGGCAGGAAGAAAAAAATAAGCTGGCGACGCTTGATAAATCAGGACAGGCCCTGACGGAAGAATATAAGACCGTCGGCGCTGTCTATGAACTCATTGCGGGCAAACAAACAGGCATCAATTTTGAACGCTATGTCCTCGGCGCCCTCCTCGACGAAGTCCTGGCCGCCGCCAACGGCCGCCTCCAGGGCATGAGCCGTCAGCGCTACAGCCTGCAGCGCTCCCAGAACTGGGATGACAAGCGGGTCAAGCAGATTGGCCTGGACATCGAAGTCTATGACAATTACACGGGCTACGCCCGGCCGGCCAATACCCTCTCAGGCGGCGAGACCTTTCTGGCCTCTCTCTCCCTGGCCCTGGGTCTGGCCGACGTCGTCCAGGCCTATTCCGGAGGCATCCACTTAGATACGATTTTCATCGACGAAGGATTCGGTACTCTCGACGGCGAAACCCTCGACTATGCCCTCAAAACCCTGGCCTCCCTGCGCAGCGGCGGCCGTCTGGTCGGCATCATTTCCCATGTGCCGGAGCTGAAGGAACGCATCGATGCCCGCTTGGCCGTCCATAAGACGGACCGGGGCAGCACGTCGAGTTTTGAGTTCGCTTGACCTGAGTTCACTCCAAAGTATATAATGAAATTATCTAAGTGTAATGAATAAAGAGGGGGAAACAACTTGTCTATTGAAAAAGTACGTGACTATTTTTCTCAGTGGGGAATGGAAAAACGGGTCATGGAACTCGACCAGTCCAGTGCGACTGTCGAAGAAGCGGCGGCAGCCCTGCATACGGAAGGCCGGCGCATTGCCAAGTCCATGTCCTTCATGGTCGGCGAGTATCCGATTTTGGTCATCTTTGCCGGTGATGCCCGCGTGGACAACCATAAATTCAAAGAACGCTTCCACAAAAAAGCGACCATGCTCAAGCACGATGACGTGGAACGCCTCATCGGTCATCCCGTCGGCGGCGTCTGCCCCTTTGCCATTAACGAAGGTGTCGACGTCTTCCTCGATGAATCGCTGAAGCGCTTCCCGACCGTCTTTCCGGCCTGCGGCACGGCCAACAGTGCCATTGAACTGACCCTGCCCGAACTGGAAACGTGTTCCCATGCTAAAGCATGGGTCGACGTCTCGAAGGGCTGGCAGGAAGCAAAGCAATAGAAGGGGGTAATATTATGCAATTTACTTTTAAGCACACAAATTTCAACGTTCTCAATCTGCAGCGCAGCATGGACTTCTACAAGGAGGCCCTGGGTCTGACGGAAGTGAGCCGCATCGAAAATCCGGATTTCACCATCGTCTACCTCGGCGACGGCGTCTCGGACTTCCAGCTCGAACTGACGTGGCTCAAAGGCCGCAAGGAACCGTACAACCTCGGCGAAAACGAATTCCATACGGCCTTTGCCGTCAAGGATATGGATGCGGCCTTTGCCAAACATAAGGAAATGGGCTGTGTCATCTACGAAAACCCGGCCATGGGGATTTATTTCATCGTCGACCCCGACGGTTATTGGCTGGAAATCATCCCGGAACGGTAAGCCATGAAGAAGGAATATACACAGCGTACAGCCCGCCTGATCGGCCAGGATAAGGTGGACGAGCTGGATACGAAAAAAGTGCTCATCTTCGGTGTCGGCGGTGTCGGTTCTGCCGTCGTCGAAGCTCTGGGCCGGGCCGGTGTCGGCCATCTCATCCTGGTCGATGCAGACGTCTTTGATCCATCTAACCTTAACCGCCAGCTCGGCGCTACGGTCCCGACCATTGGCCGGCAAAAAGTGGACGTCATGAAGGAACGTCTCCTGACGATCAATCCTGATATCGACGTGGAAACGCATGCCATGTTCTACCTGCCGGAGAGCAATAAGGGCTTCATCGCCAATTCCGGTGCGGACTACGTTGTCGATGCCGTCGATACGATGAGCGCTAAGATTGCCATTATCGAAGAAGCCTACCGCAGCGGCATCCCCGTCGTTTCGTCCATGGGGGCCGGCAACAAGCTCCATCCTGAGTATTTCCAGCTCGACTACATTGAAAAGACGAGCGTCGACCCACTGGCCAAGATTATGCGCCGGGAACTGAAAAAGCGCCGTATCCGCCGCATCAAAGTGGCCTATTCGACAGAAGTGCCGCACAAGCCGATTGTCGACAGTGACGAAGTACGCCCCAGTCCTGGCAGCATTTCCTTTGTCCCGGCGACGGCGGGCATGATTCTGGCCGGTGCCGTCGTGCGCGACCTCCTCGGCCTGGAATGAGAAACTTTGTTTGAGATACGAAAAAAGAATTTTACCGACTTATGCACAAGGGCTGTGCCTTAAAAAGCGCAGCTCTTTTGTTGTGCCTTCGCCCTTTGCAGGCCTTTTTGATAAAGTTCTTCCCCAGTTTGTCCACAACATGATGGAGTATATGCACATTGACATGCCCTACTAGATATAGTATCATAAGGCATGTGAGTGATAGCCCCTGCAACATATATGTGGTAGGGGAAACGAAAAAAAGAACAATTTACATACAAGATACTGTGGAGGTAGACATATGTTAGAAGTAATCAAACGCAACGGGCAAAAGGTCCCTTTCAATCGCGACAAGATCACGGCAGCCATTGAAAAAGCGATGAACAGCAGCAGCGGCATTTACGAAGCCGGCCAGGCTGCCAAAATTGCCGGAGAAATCGAAGCATATGCAGCTTCCATTCAGAAAGACCTGACCATCTATGCTATTGAAGACCAGGTCTACTACCGTCTCTTGAAATACAACAACCCGGCGACGGCCCGGGCCTATGAAAACTACAAGACCATCCAGGCCTTCAAACGCCAGACGAACACGACGGACGACGACGTCTTCGGTCTGTTGAATAACACGAACATCGATGTCCTCGACGAAAACTCCAACAAAAACGGCCACGTCGTCTCGACGCAGCGCGACCTCATCGCCGGCGAAGTCTCCAAGGACATTGCCCGCCGCAAACTGATCCCGGCGGATATCGTCCAGGCCCACGACAGCGGCGCCATCCATTTCCATGATATGGACTACATCATCCAGCCTATGTTCAACTGCTGTCTCATCAACCTGGAAGACATGCTGGCCAACGGTACGGTCATCAACGGCAAGAAAATCGACACGCCGAAATCCTTCCAGGTCGCCTGCACAGTAACGACGCAGATTATCGCCCAAGTCGCCAGCGGCCAGTACGGCGGCCAGTCCATCAACGGCATCGACCGCATTCTTGCGCCGTACGTACGCAAGTCCTTCAATAAATACATGAAGGCCGTCGTCGAAGAGCAGCGCGAAGTCTACGGCATCGAACCGGATATGGAAAAAGCCGAAGAAATCGCCTGGAAGCGGACGAAGAAAGAAATCAAGGACGGCATCCAGACCATCCAGTATCAAATCAACACCCTGATGACGACCAACGGCCAGGCACCGTTCGTCACGCTCTTCATGTACTTTAAGCCGGATTACGAATATGCCAAAGAAGCGGCCATGATTGACGAAGAACTCCTGCGCCAGCGCATCCAGGGCATCAAGAACGAAGCCAACGTCTATGTCACGCCGGCCTTCCCGAAACTAATCTACGTCCTCGACGAACACAATGTCCGCGAAGGCAGCCCGTACTTCTATCTGACCAAACTGGCCGCCGAATGCACGGCGAAACGCATGTATCCGGACTATATTTCGGCTAAGAAGATGCGCGAATCCTACGAAGGCAACGTCTTCAGCCCTATGGGCTGCCGCTCTTTCCTCAGCCCCTGGAAAGATGAAAAGGGCAACTATAAATTCGACGGCCGCTTCAACATGGGCGTCGTCTCCATCAACCTGCCCCAGATCGGCATCCTCGCTGACGGCGACGAAGAAAAATTCTTCCAGATCCTCGACAAGCGCCTGGAACTGTGCAAGAAAGCCCTCCTCCTGCGCGTCGACCTCCTGAAGCGCATTACGTCCGACGTTTCGCCGATTCACTGGCAGTACGGCGCCATTGCCCGTCTCAAGCCCGGCGAAACGATTGAAAAATTCATCTACGGCGGCTATGCGACGCTTTCTCTCGGTTATATCGGCATCTACGAAGCGACGGTCCTGACCAAGCACTGCTCGCACACGACGCCGCAAGGCCGCAAGTTCGCCATGCGCATCATGGACGACCTCAACGCCCACATCCAGAAGTGGAAGAAAGAAACGAACATCGGCTTCGCCCTTTACGGCACGCCGGCCGAAAACCTGACCAACCTCTTCTGCAAGATCGACAAGGCACGATTCGGTTCCATCCCTGACGTCACGGACAAAGGCTACTACACGAACAGCTACCACGTCGACGTCCGCGAACCGATCAACGTCTTCGACAAGTTCTCCTTCGAAGCTGATTTCGAAGACAAATCGACAGGCGGCTGCATCAGCTATGCGGAAATCCCGAATATGACCCACAATATCCCGGCTGTCCTGACCATGGTCCAGTACATTTACGACCACATCACGTACGGCGAATTCAATACCAAGCTCGACTACTGCCACGAATGCGGCTTCGACGGTGAAATCATCCTCAACGACGACAACGAATGGGAATGCCCGCGCTGCCACAACAAGGACCGCAATAAACTGACGGTCATCCGCCGGACCTGCGGCTACTTGGGTGAAAATTTCTGGAACGAAGGGCGGACGCAGGAAATCAAGAACCGCGTCCTCCATATTTAAGAGGTGACTTCTTTTGCATTACGCACAGATGCGGCAGTACGACATTGCCAACGGTCCGGGCATCCGCTCGACGATCTTCGTCACGGGCTGTTCGCGCCACTGCTATAATTGTTTCAATCCTGAATACCAGGACCCGAAAGCCGGCCAGGAATGGACGGACAAGGAAATGGACCAGCTCCTTACCTGGCTCAAGGCGCCGACCAATGCCGGCCTGACTCTCCTCGGCGGCGAACCGATGGAAAACACCGAAGGACTGACGAAAATCGTGAAGACCGTAAAGGCCGCGCTGCCGGACAAATCGGTCTGGGTCTACTCGGGCTTCCTCTATGATGAAATCATCGCAGATCCGCAGAAAAAAGCGCTCCTTGACGTTTGCGACGTCCTCGTCGACGGCCCCTTCGTCGACGACCTGAAGGACCCGGGCCTCTACTTCCGCGGCTCATCGAACCAGCGCGTCATCGATCTCAACGCCACCAGAGAAAAGGGAGAAGTAACCCTCCTCTGGCCGGACGGGAGATAAAAGTTTGTAGTTTGCAGCAACTTCTCTGTTGAAAGCCTCCCATCATAGGGGAGGTGCCGAAGGCGGAGGGGTTGCTTTTTTTTCTTAAAAATAATTAATAGAAATTATCCAGTAATACTATTTACAAAATTAGATAATTTTGCTATACTTCAGTTAGAAGAACACTGGGTACAGCACTATTCAGACGGGCGCCCTACATGGGCGCCCCAGCCGATGCGGGAATCCCAAAATCAGCGTAGGGGTCGCCATGTGGGCGACCCGCCGCGAACGCTGTACCATATCCTATACTGAATGCTGTGTAAATAATGTGCGCAAAAGGAGGGCTCCTCATGGTTGTTGAATCGGTGAAAAAAGTCAAGAATATCGTCTCGGAAGTGTTTAAAGGCTACGCCAGCAACTCTACAGGCGGCTGCTGCGGCGTTTCCCTGCCGCCGGAAGAACAGCGCCAGCTGAAGCGCCTCAAAGAAGGGGCCCAGGCCGAAAAGAAAGATTGACAGGGCCCATAAAAACGGCTACACTAAAGATATAAGAACAAGACGCACGACGGGGACACCACCTAAGGTGTCAGACGTCGTGCGTTTTTATTTTGCTACGAGGGGTGTATACCATGCAGTTACTATTGAACGGAAAGAAAATGACTTGTCCCTGTGATCACCTGGAAGACTTGAAAGCTGCCTATGGCAGTGGACAGGAAATAACCATCGTCAACGGCTTTGCCACGACAGAGAACTTAGCCCTGAAAGAGGGCGATGAAATCTATTTCATCCCTAAAGACCGCCTGCCGCCGAAGGAAGCCCTGGAAGCCATGATGTGCTCGCGCCATACGCCGCGGGTCCACGAAAAGGTCAGCGCCGCCCACGTCGCCGTCTGCGGCCTCGGCGGCCTCGGCTCCAATGCCGCCGTCTACCTGGCCCGCACAGGCGTTGGTCATCTCCATCTCATCGACTTCGATACGGTCGACGCGAGCAACCTCAACCGCCAGTCCTACATGGTCCGCGACCTGGGCCAGCGCAAGACCGACGCCCTGGCACGCCAGATTGCCGACATCAATCCCTTCATCGATGTGCGCACGGACTTCGTGTGCATGACCGAAGACAATACGCCGGACCTCTTAAAGGACGACCAGGTTATCTGCGAAGCCTTCGATAACCCCGACGCCAAGACCATGCTCGTCCATACGGTCCTGGAACAGTGCCCGGACAAATACATCGTCTCCGCCTCGGGCATGGCCGGCTACGGCGACAGCAACGACATTCAGACCAAGAAGATCATGGACCGCTTCTACATCTGCGGCGACCAGACGCGCAACGCCAAACCCGGCCGCGGCCTCATGGCCCCAAGAGTCGCCATCTGCGCCGCCCACGAAGCGAACATGATTATTAAGCTGTTGGTGGATGTACTGTAAGTCAACTACTCCCGACTAAAGTCGGGAGCTTGTAAGTCGGAACTACATAGGTACTAACGACATCTAAAAGATGTCTTCCTAAATCCGCCTACATCATCGGGTGGCTGAC
>ERZ779697.624-NODE-624-length-16802-cov-2.44139_pt1 | contig 16802 bp, 13 predicted proteins | sample MGYA00511881_ERZ779697 | MGnify/ENA primary metagenome ERZ779697 (study PRJEB29588, sample SAMEA2148105) | human gut metagenome | biome: human gut; feature: human-associated habitat; material: faeces | place: Denmark | collected 2008/2010 ... | reverse complement strand
CGGCGGCAAAGCCCTGCTTTTCCGGAACAGGGATGCTCAGCTCGACGGCTTCTTTCGTCACAGCCCGGCAGGCCAGGCGCCAGCCATCCTGCAGCTGTTCTTTCGAGAAAATGCGTTCATCTTCCGGCGTCACGGCCAGGTTTCCCTTGACGACGCGGACGCGGCACTTGCCGCACATGCCCCGGCCGCCGCAGGGCAGGGCCAAATCGATGCCCTGGGACTGGATATATTCATGGACCCGCCGGCCTGCAGGACAAACAAGGCGCACATTTTTCATCTTTTCCGTGCGGCGCCGGGAGCAGTCCGTCTTCGGGCAGGCCGAACAGTCATGGCGGACTTCGAAGCGGTCCGCATCATCGCTCAGTTCAAAGACCAGGCTCATGGATTTGGCCGGTGACAAGGCCAGGGAATCGTTGACCTTCACGCCTATTGTCCGGCCCGCGGCCGTCTGACACACGGCTTCTGCCTGCACCGCAAGGGGCAAATCGCTGCCCGGTTCATGACGGCAGGCGATACCGCAGCCCTTCTGGCGGCAGATGAGGCGCAGCTGCTGGAGGACCTGCTTTTCCAGAGCAAAGAGGCACGTATCGGCCATGGCGTTGAAGAGGAGCGCCGTCATCAAATCGCCGTCGTCCTGATAGCGGTCCAGCTGACGGCTCACGGCAGGCCCCAGGGTCATGACGACATAGAGCTCCTCGCCCGTAAAGGCCAGGGCCGCCTTGGCCTGCAGCAAACGGCGCAGGAGCGGTGCCAGCTCACGGCACATCCCTTCTGCCCGTTCCCGGCCCTCGCCGTTTTGGCCGTAGCCGGTAAAATCCAGGGCCTGGGCCACATCGGGAACAATACGCTGTCCCCGGATGATGCGGATATCCGCCATGCCAATCGCCTCCTACTAAAAAAACTTATCTATAGTTTATTATTATACCGTGCTTTGCTTACAATTTACAACTATTTCTGCTATTTTGATAGTCTGCAGTTTGTAGTTTGTAGTTTGCAGTACTACTAAAAACTATAAACTAAGAAGGATCCCGCATATGATGTAACCCCCAATCATTAGATATTAGGTCTAATAATCGGGGTCAGCTCAACATGGCGACCGCGTGCCAGCCCGTCAGGTCACCGACCGTAGGAAATGGCAGGACGGCCGCTGAAACGGACAGCAGGGGCGGGCGACCCGCTATGCGCTGAGGGGCAGCATTGTTAGTTTGAGTCTGTCGCGGCGCAGCCGCATCTGAATCCGAGGCGATGCGCCAGCAAGCCAGATTCGCAAACGACAAACGACGAACGAATACGATAAACGAAAAAGGACTGCCGCTTTCGCGACAGTCCTTTTTATTGCTGGTGGGCCCACTTGGATTTGAACCAAGGACCAACCGGTTATGAGCCGGGGGCTCTACCGCTGAGCTATAGGCCCAAGGATAAGGCGCAAGGCCTTACCAATATATTATACGCGAATCAGATAGCAGCGTCAAGAAAAGATTTCTCTTAGAGGAAATCCTTGATCTTTTCGCGTTTGCCCCAGTTGCGCAGCTTGCTCAGGGCTTTGCCTTCGATCTGGCGGATACGTTCACGGGTGACGTTGAAGTGCTGGCCGACTTCTTCCAGGGTACGCGGACGGCCGTCTTTGAGGCCGAAGCGCAGGTAGAGGACTTTGCGTTCCCGGTCGGTCAGACAGGAAAAGACGTCTTCGATCTGTTCTTTCAGCAAGATGAAGGAAGCAGCGTCATCGGGAGCGACGGCTTCCGAATCTTCGATGAAGTCGCCGAGATGCGAGTCTTCTTCTTCGCCGATTGGCGTTTCCAACGATACCGGTTCCTGGGCAATCTTCATGATTTCCCGGACCCGTTCGACCGGGATGTCCATCTTTTCCGCGATTTCTTCCGGCAGCGGTTCGCGTCCTTTATCCTGCAGGAGCTGGCGAGAAATGCGGATCAGCTTGTTGATGGTTTCGACCATGTGGACGGGGATGCGGATGGTCCGGGCCTGGTCGGCAATGGCGCGGGTGATGGCCTGGCGGATCCACCATGTCGCATAGGTACTGAACTTGTAGCCTTTGCTGTAGTCGAACTTGTCGACGGCTTTCAACAGGCCCAGGTTCCCTTCCTGGATGAGATCCAGGAAGAGCATGCCGCGGCCGACATAGCGCTTCGCGATGCTGACGACGAGGCGCAGGTTGGCGTCGGTCAATTTCTTCTTGGCAATCGTCCCGGCCTTGATGTCTTCTTCCGTCGCATCCGGGGCATTGCCTTTTTCAATGGCCTTGGCCAGCGTAATTTCTTCGGCTGCCGACAAGAGGGGCACGCGGCCGATTTCCTTCAGATACATGCGGACCGGGTCATCGATGTTGATGCCTTCCGGCACGCTCAGGTCGACGCTGTGCATATCCGGTACTTTTTCCGTATCTTCATCATCGATATCGTCATGGTCGTTGCCGTCATCTTCACCGATGATGTCGATGCCCTTATCGGCAAAGACTTCATACATCTTATCGATCTGATCCGGCGTCAGCTCATCTTCTTCCATGACGTTCATGATTTCTGTATAGGTCAGGCTGCCTTTCTTCTTCCCCATCTGCAGGAGCTGCTTGATATGCTGCAGGGCCAGAGCCTGACGTTCTTTTTCAGAAAGCGGCTTCTTGACGGCTTCTTTTTTCTTTGTCGTTCTGCGGCGCGTCGTCTTTTTCGTCGTTTTCTTTGTTGCTTTCGTATCATCTGTCGTTTTATTCACCATGGTGTACAAGCTCCTTTCTGCTCCTCAAGACCATTGTTTCATTTCATCGTTAATTTTCTTACATGCTGCCAGCTCTTCTCCAAGCCTTGTATCGCCGTTCCGGCTATAGGCAGTAGCCAGGCGGCTGTGCGCCAGGTACTGCTTCTGCAAATCGGCCAGGCGGAATCGCTTGACATAATCCATCAGTACATTTTCGTCCATTGGGACATCTTGTAGAACCATAATTCGTGCTACTTCTTCGGCCTCCTCAGGAGTTAATTTTTGCTGGATGTCATGTGGTGTGTACATCCCTTGGTGTGCATACGTATCCAAAATAAGCTGGTAAATATGGCGCCGCCGTTCATCGGCAAAAAGGTCCGCCGGCACTTTGCTGCGGATCCGTTCGCACGACGCAGGCTTTTCCAACAGGAAACGCAAAATATTCTCTTCGGCGACGGCCATGGAGCCGCGACCGCGAGCGACAGCGTTCTCTTCCGACACGGAAGGCGAAATGACGACCTGCTGCTGCCCCGTTTCGGGATGGGCTGCGACGTACTTGTTGAATTCACTGCGTACGGCATTCTCCCCTATCTGCAGCTGGTTCGCCAGTTTCTTCAAAAAGGCTTCCAGGAGGACGCGGTTGTCGACGGCGGCCACGACGGGCAGGACCATGGCCGTAATGGAAGACTTCCCTTCCAGCGTCGTCCTGTCGTAGCGAAGTAAGGCCCGGCTGAGCATATAGTCCAGCACATTGGGCGCGGCTTCGACGGCCTGGCGGAATTTCTCCGGCCCGGCAGTGTTGATGTATTCGTCCGGGTCCTTGCCCTGGGGCAGGGAGAGGACCCGGATGCGCATCCCCAAACCGCGGACGATGCCCATGGCCCGCAGCGTCGCCTGGCGACCCGCACCGTCCATGTCGTAGCCGAGGACGAGTTCCTTCGCCTGGCGCTGCAGCAGGCGCGCCTGTTCGCCCGTAAAGGATGTCCCCAGCGAGGCGACGACGTTTCGGATGCCCCGGTTGTGGGCCGAGACGACGTCCATATAGCCTTCGACGAGGATTGCCTTCCCTTCGTCGTAGATGGCCTTGTGGGCCAGGTCCATGGCAAAGAGGAGACGGCGCTTGTTGAAGATCGGCGTTTCCGGCGAATTAAGGTATTTCGGCTTGCTGTCGTCGAGGACGCGGCCGCCGAAACCGACGATGCGGCTGCGGCCGTCGCGGATGGGAAAGATGACCCGTTTGCGGAAGGCATCGTAGAAACGGCCGTTTTTTTCTTTGGCCAGGCCCAAAAGGACCAGCTCTTTGCCGCTGACGCCTTTTTTCATGAAGGCGTCGGTCAGCTTATTCCAGCTGTCCGGCGCAAAACCCAGCTTAAAGGTCTCTATCGTCTCATCGGAGACATGGCGCTTGTGGAAATAAGCCAGCCCGGGCTGACCGTAGTGGGTCTTCGTCAGGCAGTTGTAGAAGAAATTCCCTGCCATCTCATTGATCTGATAGAGCCGCTGACGCTGCTTGTCGCGGGCCACGTCTTCAGCCGACCGTTCTACGGCGGGCAGGGCGATATGGGCCCGTTCTGCCAGGCGTTCGACGGCTTCGCCAAAGGAAAGGTTTTCCTTCTTCATAATGAACTGGAAGACATCACCGTGGGCGTGGCAGCCGAAGCAATAAAAAAATCCCTTGTCGGCGGCAACGCTGAAAGAGGCGGTCTTTTCATTATGGAAAGGGCAGCAGGCCCAGAAATTGCGGCCCTGACGCTTCAGCGTGACATAATCGGAAATGACGCTGACAATGTCATTGGCCTGACGGACCTGTTCGATAAATTCGCTGGAAAACCGTTTCACTGAATATCACCTGCTTCATTTCAATAACGCTGACGTATTTATATATTCTCTGTCGACCGTCGGAATTCCTTCTTTTAAAAAGAATCGATTTACAGGAAATTGCGTAAATGGGGACACAATATTTCTATATTATACGGTTTCGACGCGCCTTGTCAAGTTTCCTGCCTGAAGAGATAAATTTTTCCCCGGCGGGCTAAAATATAGCCCACATGTTTTGGCAAAATATATAGATTTATTTATTTTCATTCTGTATAATAGATGTAGACAAAGCCAATATAGGGGAAATGCATATGATTCATTTTACAGTCGGAACGATTACGCGTCCTACGTCCTTAGGCGGTGCCCTGAAGCACTTCGGCGTCTCGTCGACCCTGCGGCGCCGCATCAAGCACAACGGCATCTGCACCATCAACGGCAAGGCCGCTTCGACACGCGACTTCGTCCATGAAGGCGATGTCATCTGCGTCACTGTGCCGGAGAAGAACCCCTTCCCGCCGCAGGACATACCCATTGGCATCGTCTATGAAGACGACTACCTGATGGTCATCGACAAGCCCGCCGGCCTTTTGATGCATCCGACATCGGCTGTGCGCGACGGGACGTTGGCCAACGCCGTTGCCTGGCATTACGAAAAAACGGGGCAGCACTGCTCCTTCCATCCCATGCACCGCCTCGACAAGAATACATCCGGTCTCTGTATGGTCGCCAAGGAACCCCAAATCCAGTCCGCCTTCGATAAGAAGGACCTGGGCTATAAGCGCTTGTACCTGGCTATCTGTGAGGGACGATACCCAGCCCGGGTCACAACTGTACACGCCCCTATCGGAAGATGTCCCGACAGCATCATCACGCGCTGCGTCCGCTTAGACGGCAAGCCGGCCTGGTCCGACTTCACCTGCCTCGCTGCAGGCCCTGACTACAGTCTGCTCCAGGTCGTCCTCCACACGGGACGGACCCATCAGATCCGCGTCCACAGCAGTTACCTCGGCTATCCCCTGGCCGGCGACGACCTCTACGGCGGTTCGCGCCGCTTCATCGGCCGCCAGGCCCTGCACGCCTACTGCATCCAGTTCATTCATCCCATGACGCACCGCTTCATCACCGTTAATTCCCGGCTGCCTGAAGATATGGACGCCCTCGTCCAGCGGGCCGGCTGGAATTATATATATTAACTATTTATTACGTATTTGTAGGAGGAATGTAAACATGCCATTAATTGGAACTACAGAAATGTTTAAAAAAGCCTATGAAGGTCACTATGCTATCGGTGCTTTCAATATCAACAACATGGAAATCGTCCAGGGCGTCACACAGGCCGCTGCTGAACTGAATTCCCCGATCATCCTTCAGGCTTCGGCTGGTGCCCGTAAATACGCTAAACCGCCGTATTTGAAACATCTCGTAGAAGCAGCCCTGGAAGATCATGATCTCCCCATCGCCCTTCACCTCGACCACGGCGCTGACTTTGAAACCTGCAAAGACTGCATCGACGGCGGTTTCACTTCCGTCATGATTGACGGCTCGAAACATTCTTTCGAAGATAATATTGCTTTGACGAAAAAAGTCGTTGAATACGCACATGCTCACGGCGTCGTCGTCGAAGGCGAACTCGGTCAGCTGGCCGGCATCGAAGACGATGTCAAAGTCGCTGCTCACGAAGCTCACTACACGCGTCCGGAAGAAGTCGAAGAATTCGTTTCCCGCACGGGCGTCGATTCCCTTGCCATCGCTATCGGCACGAGCCACGGTGCTTTCAAATTCACACCGGAACAGTGCACGCGCAACGCTGACGGCGTCCTCGTACCGCCGACACTCCGCTTCGACATCCTCGAAGAAGTCTCCAAACGTCTGCCGGGCTTCCCGATCGTCCTCCACGGCGCTTCCTCGGTCGTACCGGAATACGTCAAAATCATCAACGAAAACGGCGGCAACCTCGCCGATGCCATCGGCATCCCTGAAGACCAGCTCCGCAAAGCTGCTTCCATGGCCGTTTGCAAGATCAACATCGACTCCGACCTCCGCCTCGGCCTGACTGCCGGCATCCGTCAGCACATGGCTCAGCATCCGGAACATTTCGATCCGCGCCAGTACCTCGCCGACGGCCGTCAGTTCGTCCATGACATCGTCGCGCACAAGATTAAATGCGTCCTTGGCTCGGAAGGTAAAGCTTAATTTGACGTCTTGTAAAAAAAGTATTGCTTTTTTCTGCGCCATATGGTAAAATTTCTTCTAGTGTTCTTGTAAATTAGGGAGGTGAATCCATTGCCGCAGATTAAATCCAATATCAAAACGATGGAAAAAGACGCAGCTCGCCACGCAGCTAACTCTCAGGTTAAATCTTCTGTTCATACCGCTATCCGCCGTACGACCGAAGCTATCGCCGCTGGTGACGCTGAAGCTGTTAAAAAAGCATTCGATAAAGCTAGCAGCGTAATCGACAGCGCCGCACAGAAAGGCGTTCTCCATAAAAACACTGCAGCTCGTAAAAAATCCCGTTTGGCTTCCAAAGTCAATGCTATGGGTAAATAAGCTTTGCTAAAAAAAGGGCTGTCGCTTCATGCGACAGCCCTTTTTCGTGGTTCGTTTACCGTTCATCGTTTGTCGAGAGGAGCTTACCATGTTCCCCCATTTCTTTCAACTGCGCCATTTCCTGGTGCTTTTCTTTCCTTTGCTCCTGACGCAGATGGCCCAGATCGGAACGTCTGTTTTCAGTTCGATTTTCAGCGGCCGCGCCGGTACTGTCGATCTGGCCGGTGTCGCCGTGGCCGTCAATATCTGGTATCCCGTCTTTGCCGGCCTGTGCGGCATCTTCTTCGGCATTTCGCCGATCATCGCCCAGCTGCGGGGCGCGAAAAAAGATGAGGAAATCCCGATATACATCATGCAGAGCCTCTACCTGAGTCTCTTCTTCACGGTTGTCCTCTTTTTAGCCGGCGCGGTGCTCCTGCCGCCCTTTCTGGACTTCATGGGCCTCGAAGGGCCGGTCCATTATATCGCCTGGGAATACCTGAAGGCCCTGGCCCTGGGGCTGGTGCCCATCTGCCTGCAGGCGACGATGCGTTATATCGTCGACGCCCACGGCAAGACGCATGTCTCCATGGCCATTTTGGTGACCAACCTGGTCCTGACGCTCATTTTCTTCTGCCTCTTCATCTTCGGTGCCGGTCCCATCCCGGCTATGGGCGGTATCGGCACGGGCTACGCCATCACCCTGGCCTCGTGGCTCTCGTTTTTCCTCTTTGCCGGCGTCTTCGCCTGGATGGAGCCCTTCCGTTCCTATCATCTCTGGCGCCGCCTGCGGCCCTTCAACTGGCCCTACTGCCGTCAGCAGCTGGAACTGGGCATCCCCATCTTCATCGCCGTCTTCTGCGAAACGAGCCTCTTTTCCATCGTCGGCCTGCTGATGGCCGAATTCGGTACGCTCTATCTCGCTGCCAATCAGGCCGCCATCAGCTTCTCGACCCTGACCTATACCCTGCCCTGGAGCATCAGCCTGACGGCGACCATCGTCATCGGCTACGAAGTAGGCGCCAAGAATTACGCCGCTGCCCGGCAGTATGCCGTGCTCTGTCAAATGACGGCCTTTACCATTGCCGTCGTCCTCATCCTCGTAGTCTCGCACTTCGTCGACGCCATTGCCGCCGTCTTCACGACGGATACGGAAACCTTCCGGGCCATCCGCCTCTTCATCTTTTACGCCGTGGCTTTTTCCTTCTTCGACGCCGCCGGCACGCCGGTCCAGGGCATCCTGCGCGGCTATAAAGACGTGAAGAGCATCACCTACGTCGCCTTCGTCACGTACTGGCTCATCTGCATCCCCATGGGCTATGCCCTCTCCCACCTGACCCAGCTCGGCCCGTACGGCTACTGGCTGGGCCTGATCATCGGCCTGGCTATCAACGCCAGCGCTCTCAACTGGCGCCTCTGGCGGCATACCGCCTGGAGGGAACGGGCCTGACGTCCCTTGTCGTTCGTCGTAGGCCGTAGGTCGTTTTTACTGAAAGGTCGTGTAATTTATGCCAACTACTGAACAATTAACTGCTTATGCCCGCGTACTGCTGCGCAAGGGCCTCAATATCCAGCCGGGTCAGACACTGGTCATCAGTACGCCGGCGGAAGCGCATGATTTCGTCGCGCTCCTGGCTAAAGAAGCTTATCAGGCCGGCGCTGCCCAGGTCGTCTGCAACTGGCGCTCTGACGCGCTGACGCGCCTTCGCTATGAACACGAAGACCAGCAGTATTTCGAAAGCCTGCCGGACTGGCGCCGCGACTTCAGCCTTTTCTATTACCACAAGAAAGCGGCTTTCCTGAGCCTCATCTCTGCCGATCCGTACCTCATGGACGGCATCGACACGAAGAAGATCTTCGCCCAGCAGAAAGCGCAGAACGACGCCCTAAAGGAATACATCGACGGCATGATGGCCTCGAAGACGACGTGGCTCGTCGCCGCTGTGCCGAGCACGGTCTGGGCCAAACTGCTTTATCCCGACCTCGACGCTGACGCGGCTTACGAGGCCCTCTGGAACCAGATTCTCCAGTCGTCCCGCGCCGACGGCAAGGACCCCCTGGCCGACTGGGACGCCCACCTGGCAGAACTGAAAAAGCGCCGTACGTGGATGACGGCCCAGCACTTCACGAGCCTCCACTACACGAACAAACTCGGCACGAATTTAATCATCGGCCTGCCGGAAAACCACATCTGGCAGGGCGGCATGGAAGAAACGGCAGATCACCTTCTCTTCAACGCCAACATCCCGACGGAAGAAATCTACTCGGCCCCGAAAGCCGACGCCGTCGACGGCACGGTCTACAGCACGAAGCCCCTCGTCTATAACGGCAACCTCATCGACAAGTTCCGCCTGACCTTCAAAGACGGCAAAGTCGTCGACGCCGCTGCCGAAACGGGCGAAGACGTCCTCAAGAAACTCATCGCCATCGACGACGGTGCCTGCCGCCTCGGCGAAGTAGCCCTCATCCCCTACCATTCGCCCATTTCCCTTGCAGGCATCCTCTTCTATGAAACCTTGTTCGATGAAAATGCGTCGTGCCACCTGGCCCTGGGCGCTTCTTACCCGACGTGCCTTAAAGGCGGCGCCGACCTTGACAAAGAGGCGCTTACTGCGGCCGGTCTCAACGACTCGATGATCCACGTCGACTTCATGGTCGGTTCGGCGGATCTTACGATTACCGGCACGAAAGCCGACGGCACGACAGTCCCGGTCTTTACAGACGGCGACTGGGCCAATTGCTAAGTTTTCATTGACAAGGCTAAGTATCCGTGCTATTATTAGACGCAACAACGATATACCTTTCATCCAGAGCAGCTGAGGGACTGGCCCTATGACGCTGCGGCAACCCCCATGCGGGAAGGTGCCAATTCCATCGGAACATTCCGACAGATGAAATGAAACCGTATTGACGGCCGTCATCTGCATGACGGCCTTTTTTATTTTGAGGAGTTGATATTGTGATCACACTGAAAAATATTACCAAGACCTACGGCGGCGCCGCTCAGGTCCAGGCCCTGAAGGGCATCGACCTGACCATCAACGACGGCGAAATCTTCGGTATCATCGGCAAGAGCGGTGCCGGCAAATCGACGCTGGTCCGCTGCATCAATATGTTGGAAAAACCGACGAGCGGCCAGGTCATCATCGATGACAAAGACCTGACGAAAATGAACGAATCCCAGCTGCGGGCAGAACGCAAGAATATCGGCATGATCTTCCAGCACTTCAATCTTTTATCATCCCGTACGGTCGCCGAAAACATTGCCTTCCCGCTGGAACTGGTCGGCGCGTCGAAAGACATCATCGAAAAGAAAGTCGCATCCCTCCTGGAACTCGTCAACCTCACGGACCGTGCCGGCAACTATCCGTCCCAGCTCTCGGGCGGCCAGAAACAGCGTGTCGGCATCGCCCGCGCCCTGGCCAGCGATCCGAAGATCCTGCTCTGCGACGAAGCCACATCGGCCCTCGACCCGCAGACGACGAAATCCATCCTGGAACTTTTGCAGGACATCAACAAGCGCCTGGGCATCACGATTGTCGTCATCACCCATGAAATGGCCGTCGTCAAGGAAATCTGCCACCGCGTGGCCGTCATCGAAAGCGGCGTCATCAAGGAAATGGGCCGCGTCGTCGACATCTTTACCAACCCCCAGTCCCAGACCATGAAGGACTTCGTCACGTCCATCATCAACATGGAACTGCCGACGGGCATCAAGAACCTCGGCGTCACTAACCAGCCGGCACCGGACCGTCATATGCTCGTCCGCCTGCGCTTCAAAGGGGCCGCTACAAACGATCCCGTCGTCGCTGACGTCGTGCGCAAATTCAACGTCGAAGTCAGCGTCCTCTACGGCAACATCGACTACATCCAGGATGAACCCTTCGGCTACCTAATCATCGTCATCATGGGCGACATGGAAACACAGGCCAAAGCATTCGCCTATATCAAAACATTACCGATTGGAAGTGAGGTTTTAGGTTATGTCCCAAGAAATCATTAAATTAATGCTCCAAGGCATTGAAGAAACGTTCTATATGGTCGCCGTCGCCACTATCATCGGCGGCATCATCGGTATCCCCCTCGGTATCACCCTGGTCACGACCAGTAAGGGCCATATCCTGGAAAATCGCGTCGTCAATCAGATTCTCGGCACGATCGTCAACATCATCCGTTCCATCCCGTTCATCATCCTCATGGTCGCCATCATCCCACTGACGCGCCTCATTGCCGGCACGTCCATCGGCACGACAGCTGCCTGCGTCCCCCTGACCATCGTCGCCATCCCCTTCCTCAGCCGTCTCGTTGAAACGTCGATCCGCGACGTCGACTTCGGCCTCGTCGAAGCAGCCGAATCCATGGGCGCGACACCCTTCCAGATCATCCGCAAGGTCCTCATCCCGGAAGCCCTGCCAACGATCATCAATAACATCACAGTCCTCATCGTCAACCTCATCGGGGCATCGGCCATGGCCGGCGCCATCGGCGGCGGCGGCCTCGGGGACATCGCCATCCGCTACGGCTACCAGCGTTTCCGTCCGGACGTCATGCTGGCCACGATCATTATCCTCATCGTCGTCGTCAACGTCATCCAGGCCGGCGGTGACTTCGCTTCGCGGAAAAAGAATAAGAAATAGTTTGTAATAAAAAAAGCTGCCGCATAAGCGGCAGCTTTTTTTAATTGTCCTTCTCATCCGTTTCTTTGTTACGGATTTCGCTGAGTTTTTCTGCTAATTCATGGAAGGTCTTCTGATAAAGATCTTCCTTTTTTTTTGTTTCTTCACTGGCATCGATGGTCTTGGCCATCTGTTCCCAAAAGCTCATAGGTCTCTCCCCCTTTGATTGTAAATAAAGCAATGATTTTTCTTCATTATACAACAATCGCTCGCCGCTGCCAATTGCGTCATGCTCATTTATCATAACCATCTATAAGGAGACGGCATACAGAAGGTTTCCCTTCTCAGGAGAGGCTTTTACCAACTATTCCTGTGGCGCCAGAAGCTGGGCATGAGGATGGCCAGGACCGGGAAGGCTTCGAGGCGGCCCATGAGCATGGAAAAGCAGAGGGCCGTCTTACTGAGGGGCGGCAGGGCCGAGCAGGTCGCCGTCGCACCGAACTGGCCGAAGCCCGGGCCGCAGCTGCCCATGGTGGAGATGCTGAGGCCGATGGCGTCGAAGATGGCCACACCGTCAAAGACCATGATGAAGGTCCAGAGGACGCCGAGCATGGTATAGACAAAGAAGAACTTGGCCACGCCGTAGATGAGGTCCAGTGAAAATTCTTCGCCGTTCGAGCGGATGTGCATGACCTGGCGGGGGTGCATCTTCTGATGGATGATCGCCCGCAGGGTCTTCACGAGGAGCATGGCACGCGTCACCTTCAGGCCGCCCGTCGTCGAACCGGCACAGCCGCCGACGAACATCAGCCCTAAGAGGATGAACTTCGAGAAAACCGGCCACTGTTCAAAGTCGTTGGAGACGTAGCCCGTCGACGAAGAAATGGAGACAGACTGGAAAAAGGCCTGGCGCAGCGCTTCGATGCCGTCCCAGTGCTGGGCCAGGACCAGATTGAGGGCCATAGCCGCCGTCGTGACGGCGACGGTGCCCAGATAGACACGGAATTCCGTATCATGGAGGATGACCTTAAAGCCCTTTTTCCAGACTGCAACGTACATGCCAAAGTTGGCACTGCTGATGATCATGAAAAAGGCAAGGCACACTTCGATGAGCGGGCTGTTGAAATGCGCCACGCTGTTGTTGTACGGCGAAAAGCCGCCTGTGGCAATCGTCGAAAAGGCGTGGTCCACCGCAATCAGGGGCGTCATGCCGCAGAGCCAAAAGACAATGGCCGACATGACTGTAAAGAGGACATAGACCGTAAAGAGAGCCTTGGCCATTTCCTTGATGCGCGGCAGGGTCCGGTCCGAACGGGGCCCTGTGCTTTCGGCATTGAACATGTGGACGATGCCCTTGCCGAACTGCGGGAAGACGGCGATGAAAATGACGATGATGCCGAGGCCGCCGAACCAGTGCGTCAGGGAACGCCAGAGGAGCAGGCTCTGCGGCAGGGATTCGACGTCGTCGATGACCGTCGCCCCCGTACCGGAGAGACCGGAAATACATTCAAAAATACTGTCCAGGACGGGCAGGTAGCCGCCGGCCGCGTAAGGAACCATGCCGAGGAGGGTGACCATGATCCAGCCCAGGGCCGTAATGGCGATGCCTTCGCGGACCGTGAGGCTGTCCTGCGGTGCCCTGCCCCGCCAAATGAGCAGGCGCCCGACGAGGAGGCTCACCGCAATGGCCGCGAGAAAAGGCAGCAGGCTGCTTTCCCAGTAAAAGAGGGACGCTGACAGGGGAATGATGAGGGCCAGGCCGCAGGCCTGGGCTAATTTCCCTAAGACAAATGCAATAATACGTATATCCATAATGACCGACCTCCTACCAACGCCGCCGCAGATAACCGAAGGCGGTCTGAAGGACGATGAGGAAGGAAAAGATTTCGACGCGTCCCAGGATCATGAGGAAACTGCAGTAAATTTTCGTCCACGCCGGCAGGACAGAGACATCGTTGATGCCAAAGAGTTCCATCGTCGAGCCGACACTGGAGAGACAGCCGATGGCCACCCCCATGGCCTGCATGGGTGTGACGCCAGAAAGGGAAATAATGAGCATAGAAAGGAAAAAAGTCCCCATGAAGAGGAAGAAATAGCTGAGGACGCGGCTGATGATCTTCATGTCGACAGGGATGTCGTCGATTTTCAGGGAAATGACCATATGCGGGTGCAGGGTACGGCGCATTTCCTGGGCCGCCATCTTGAAAAGGACCATGAAGCGCATGACCTTGAGGCCTCCCGTGGCGGAACCGATACAGCCTCCGACGAAGGCCAGGGCGAAGAGGATATATTTGTCGAATTCCGGCCAGGCCGCGTAATCGGCAGAGGCAAAGCCGCTCGTACTGCTGAAGGAAAGAACCTGGAAGAAGCCGTAGCGCAGGTTGTCCCAGCCGTCGTAGACGCCGTGGCGCCATAAATGAAGGGAGACAATAAGGCCCGTAAAGGCGATGAGAATCAGGACGGTCCGCAGTTCGGCGTCCTTGAAGAGGCTCTTCACGTCGCGCCGTTCCCAGGCCTTCCAGTAAAGGAGGAAATTGCCGCTGGCCAGGAGCATCGAGAGGGCCCCGGCCGCTTCCAGTCCCAAACTGTCGTAGTTCGAGAAATCAAAGAGCGCATCGCCGCCGCTCGTAGACATGGTCATCAGACCCTGGTGGAAGGCCGTCCCTGCCGGCAGGCCGGCCAGCCAGTAGAGCACCATAGAACAGAGGGTAATGGCGACGTAGATGCAGCCGGCCTGACGGGCGGCACTTTCCATGCGCGAGACCATGGGACTGAAGGCGACGCTCTGGTGGACCGAAAGGGTCAGGCCGAAGCAGCCGCTGACCTGGGGCAGGACGGAGACCAGGATGAGGATGAAATTAAGGCCGCCCAGCCATTCCATGAGGCTGTGCCAGAGGAAGAGCGACGCCGGCAGAGCTGCACCGCCGTCGGCCAGGCATGACGTCCCCGTCGTCGTAAAAGCCGAGACGCTTTCAAAGAACGCATCGGCCGGCGAAGCGAAGGTACCGGCCATGAGGTATGGAATCATGCCGAGGAGGCCCAGGAAGACCCAGACAGCGACCATATACCAGGCCCCTTCGCCGGCGCCCAGATGGCGCTTGTGCGTACGGCCGCGGTAGAGGCAGTAACCCCCGAAGAGGAGCGCTGCCGCGGCGGCCGGACCGAAATAGCGCAGGCCCGCTTCGCCCCAGAAAAGAGCTGCCGCCATGGGGATGAGCAGGACCAGGCCGTTGCCTACCGCCAGGCAGCCGATGAGATAAAAGACAACATTGCGATTCATGCTATTCCCTGCCTTTGAAGTATTTCATGACCTTCTTGGAATATTCCGTCTGGATGAAGAGAATCGTCCTGTCGCCGGGCATGAGGACGGACTGGCCGTTCGGGATGTATGCTTCGTCGTCGCGGACATAGGCGCAGACCAGGCATTCCTTGGGCAGGCGCACATCCATCAGGCGGTGCCCTGCGACCGGTGCCCCTTCCTGGACGATGACTTCCACCGCTTCGGCCTTGGCCCCTTCCAGGAGAGAAACAGAGACGACGCCGCCGCGGCGGGCAAAGGCCAGGACTTCGCTGGCCGAGAGGAGGCGCGTCGAAAGGACGATGTCGACGCCGACTTTTTCCATCAAGTCGCCGTATTCGATGCGCGACACGCGGACGATGGTCTTCTTGGCGCCGAGGTGCTTGGCGATGAGGGCCAGCATCAGGTTGAGGCGGTCATCATCAGTGAGGCAGATGACAACATCCGCGTCCGCGATGCCTTCCTGTTCGAGGAGGTCGATATCCGTGCCGTCGCCGTAAATGGACAGACCGTTGTCGAGAAGTTCTGCAACCTGACGGCAGCGTTCGCGGTCCTTATCGAAAATCTTGACCTTGATGCCTTCTTTATCAAGCATGGGTGCCAAAAAACGGCCCGACCGGCCGGCGCCGATGATGATGACCCGTTCGACCATCTTCGTGTCGCTGGGGACGAAGTTCTTGCTGAACTTCTCGATGGCCTTCGGATCGCCGATAAAGTAGGCATTGTCCCGCGGGAAAAGGCAGTCATCGCCGTGCGGGATGATCATGCGGTGGTCGCGGAAAATCATGCCCGCCAGGATAGACGGCGGCATGTTCATGTCCTTAAAAGGAATATTGATCAGCGGCGAATGGCGGCGGACCTTCGTTTCAAAAAGGCGAACCTTGCCGTTGGCGAAATCTTCGACGTTGAGCGCTGCCGGCGTCATCAGGATGCGGTTGATTTCACGAGCCGTGATCATTTCCGGGTTGAGCATCAGGTCGATGTCGAAATTTTCCTTCAAATAATCCTTCGCTTCCGAGAGGAACTGCATATCCCGGATGCGGGCCGCCGTATACTTGATGCCGTGCTTCTTAGCCATGATGCAGGCTACCATATTGACTTCGTCGATAGCCGTGCAGGCGACGAGGATGTCTGCGCCGCGGATATCCGGGTCGTTCATGGTAATCGGACTGGCACCGTTAGCCAGGACCGTGAGGACATCGAGAGTATTCTTGACGGCTTCCAGCCGTTCTTCATTATGATCGACGACGATGACGTCGAACTGTTCATTCGATAAGAGCTCGGCAATACTATAACCCAGCTTGCCTGCCCCAACGACAACAATACGCAAAGGAAAAACCTCCTTTTATTGAGTTTGAAGTTTGAAGTTTGAAGTTTGAAGTAACATCAAACCTACAACATCAAACAATAAAGAAAAAGGGAATTGCGCGCATGATAGACGATGCTTTCATGCGGCAAGTCCCTACTGATAATAGCACATTTTTCTTTTCTTGTATACGGCAGGCGTCCAAATCGCCTAGCGGCAGGCACCGAGGCGCTGTTTGCATTCGTACATTTTGGCATCGGCACGATTGAAGACGTCTAACATCATCATATAATAAAAAAGGAACGGCTCGAAAAAGTTTAATCTATTTGACTGAGGGGGTGCTTTCCCCTCCTGCTAACTCGGACTCCGAGACGGCAGGAGCCTATTCCAATAAAAAAACGGACCTGTGCATAACGGCCGAAACCGTTACACACAGACCCGCTGCGGCATTATTCAATTTTAAAGAACTGTCTTTCACTATCAGGCTATGCACAGGATTCGCGCGGGCTTGCGATAGGCAAGCCCC
>ERZ779697.609-NODE-609-length-16980-cov-3.3327_pt1 | contig 16980 bp, 13 predicted proteins | sample MGYA00511881_ERZ779697 | MGnify/ENA primary metagenome ERZ779697 (study PRJEB29588, sample SAMEA2148105) | human gut metagenome | biome: human gut; feature: human-associated habitat; material: faeces | place: Denmark | collected 2008/2010 ... | reverse complement strand
ATCTGAAATAGTTCCTCGGTCTTTGGCGTACGTTCGAGCTTGGTCTTGCATTTTTTCTGTTTCACCCAACTCAGGGCATTCCGGCTATCTGAGTAAACAGGCATATTGATGTTTTTTTGCTTCATCAATGCCAATGCATGCACAATGGCAAGAAACTCACCGATATTGTTGGTTCCATATACAGGACCGAAATGAAAAATTTCCTGTCCGGTAAGAAGATAAACCCCACGATATTCCATAGGACCGGGATTTCCGCTGCAAGCGGCATCGACAGCCAAACAATTCATATCAAAGTTCTCGGGAAGTTGCCGGGGAGTTTCTTCTTTCTTCACCGCATTCTTTCCCACATAATGGAACGCAGAGGAAGCAAATGCTTGTTCTGCTTCTTCCCGGGTGTCAAAGGATTTGTAGAGTGCACCTTCATAACCCTTAATCTGTAACTGGCAATCAGTCCAGGAATGATATACCCCCGGACTGACTCCTTTCCATACTACATAGTATTTTTGTTTTTTTGCCATCTGCTTTGAGATTACACCCTGCGTGCGAGCTGCTTACATGCGCTCCGGCACTTCAATACCCAACAGACCCATCGCACTCTTTACAATCTTACCCACATTGGCGCTCAATGCCAGACGGAAAATCTTAAGTGCTTCGTCTTCTTCACGCAAAATGCTGAAGTCATGATAGAACTGATTATACTCCTTCACCAAATCGTATGTATAGTTGGCAATAATAGATGGGTTATAATCCGTACCTGCTTGCTTCACAACTGTCTTAAAGTCAGCCAACATCTGAATCAAGCCTTCTTCTTTTGTACTCAGTTGCAATCCTGCCGGAATCACTTCGGGAATAACGATACCTGATTCGGCTGCTTTACGCAACACCGACCGGATACGGGCATAAGTATATTGGATGAAAGGTCCTGTATTGCCATTGAAATCAATGGATTCCTTCGGATTAAACGTCATGTTCTTACGTGCATCCACTTTCAGGATAAAATACTTCAAAGCTCCCAAGCCTACAATGCGGGCAATATCATCGGCTTCTTCTTTAGACAAGCCATCCAGCTTACCCAGCTCGGCTGAAGTTTCTTTCGCAGTCTCAATCATAGCTTCCATCAAATCATCGGCATCCACCACGGTTCCTTCACGGCTCTTCATCTTACCTTCCGGCAGTTCCACCATACCGTAAGAGAAGTGAACCAGATCCTTACCCCATTCAAATCCCAGCTTATCGAGCAGAATAGAAAGCACCTGGAAGTGATAATTCTGTTCGTTTCCTACTACATAAATCATTTTGTTGATCGGGAAATCCTGGAAGCGAAGCTTCGCAGTACCAATATCCTGAGTCATATAGACAGAAGTACCGTCGGCACGCAGCAACAGCTTGTGGTCAAGACCTTCAGCAGTCAGATCAGCCCATACAGAACCATCCTCTTTGCGATAGAAGAAACCTTTTTCCAGTCCTTCCAGCACTTTTTCCTTACCTTCCAGATATGTTTCAGATTCGTAGTATATCTTATCGAAGCTGACACCCATCATCTTGTATGTTTCGTCGAATCCGGCATATACCCAGTCATTCATTTTCTTCCACAAAGCGCGGATTTCAGGGTCATTTGCCTCCCATTTACGCAACATTTCACGGGCTTCCTGCATCAGTGGTGATTGAGCTTCTGCTTCTTCCTTGCTCAAGCCTTTTTCCATCAACTCAGCTACTTCAGCCTTGTAGTGTTTGTCGAAAGCCACATAATAATCACCAATCAAGTGGTCACCCTTTTTTCCAGACGATTCAGGAGTTTCTCCGTTACCATATTTCAGCCATGCAAGCATTGACTTACAGATATGGATACCACGGTCGTTTACGATATTTGTCTTTACGACCTTGTTTCCGTTGGCAGCCATTACATTGGCAAGTGCGTTACCCAGCAAGTTATTGCGGACATGTCCCAGATGCAGCGGCTTGTTTGTATTCGGTGATGAATATTCTATCATTACCAGCGGAGCATCTTCGGTAGCTTTCTGGATACCCCATTGAGCATCAGCGTGAATGCGGTTCAGCAGTTCAACCCATACATCCGATGCGATAGTCAGGTTCAGGAATCCTTTGATGACATTATAATTTGCGATAGCCGGTTCGTTCTGTTTCAGATATTCACCGATCTCCTGTGCTGTTTGCTCCGGTCCCTTCTTCGACATTTTCAGAAAAGGGAAAACCACAAGCGTAAGATGACCTTCAAACTCCTTCTTGGTTTTCTGTAATTGTACCATTTTGGCAGGCACTTCTGCACCGTACAATTCTTTTACCCCGTTGATGACGGAGGCAGTCAGTTTATCTTCTATTTTCATGTGTATATATGGTTTTGTATTTCCCGACATTTATCAGTTTGCGCAAAGATAGTGATTTATTCATCATTCGGAAAGCATCATCGTGTACAAAAACTAAAAAAGGAACGTCATCTTCTCCCTAGGGAATAGGAGAGTGACGTTCCTTACATGTTATGAAGAATTAAAGGGTTCTGTTATTCAGCTATACAGATACTTACACGGTTTTCTTCCGGTGTGCTAAATGGCTGTACGGTATCACCTTTGTAATCTACAGTGATACGCTGGCTGTCGATACCCATTTCTTTCAGTTGGGTAGCTACATTTTCAGCACGTTTCTTAGAAAGGCGCATGTTGATATCTGCATTACCAGTCTGCTTGTCTGCATATCCACAGATAGTAACCTTGCAGTCCGCATGGTTCTTCATGAATTCTGCCAGCTTTTCAATCTTCTGTTCTTCTGCTGTACGTATCTTAGACGAGTTGATAGCAAAGTAAACATTTTCTGTCATGCTGACCTTTTCCTGTTTTACTGGAGCAGGCTCTTGTACCGGTTTTGGTTCTTCCTTTACAACAGGTGCCGGTTGTGGAGCCGGGTCATAGTATACAGGCTCTGTTTTACGCGAAGTCTTTCCGAATTTGATAGTAAATCCGGCAAGCGCATTAAACTGCCAGTCTGCATTGCCAGCCTTCTTTGAATTGAATTTATCCGACAATACATTAGCGTTTACTTCGATATTGAAGAACAGATTTGAAGTCAGTCGCAGATTTGTACCCAATCCGAATCTACCTACCGGGCTGATCTTATTATCTGTCCATAAGTAGCGCAGATCATAGCCTTTGTTAGCCAATGCTACAGCTTCATCATTGTTGAAGCCACCATTCAGGCCCACACCTGCAAACAAGTATGCATTGAAGAAACGGTCTGGATTATAGCGGCAGAACAAGTTGCCCAAATCCAGTGTAGCATCTACATTACCCTGCAAGTAGTTATACTTGTAAAGTTGTCCGTCGGCAGCCCATCCTCCTTTAGCCTGCCAGCCGCTTATTCCGGCACGCAGTCCCCAAAGCGGTGTAAACTGATAACCACCGTAAATGGCAGCTGCCGGAGAAATCAAATCTCCGAATTTGGCTTCACCACGGGTGTGTGCGGCACCGGCTTGTACTTGCATGAACCAATGAGGAACAAACTCTGTTTTTCCTTCAGTTGAAGATTGTACTACTTGTGATTTAGCTGTTATTGGAATTAATCCAATTGCTAATAGTGTTAATAATTTATTCCAATGCATAATGTAATTATTTAAAAAGTTAAATCATTGGTATGGTTTAATATTTTTAAGAGAGTTGCATATTATCGCTATAATATGTGGAATCATTTCATTAAACAGAGGCGCCATCCTCCTAAATAATTCATAGGTCTGAAAGTCCAACTGCTTGTTATGTTTAATGAGTCATTCATTACAAATGAACATTTTATTTCATTGTCGACTGCAGTTCGGAATTCCATATTTGTAATCTTATAGCTCAGAACTGGAAAACGTTTAAGAACGGCCTTTACGGATTCCATTTCATCATTGTCTAGAGGTACTGGCTCATTCCATATATCTGTTGTATCTGGTTTAAAAAGCATTGCAGCAGCTTCACTGTATTGCTTGTTTTGTGCATAAGTCATATATGTGTTTACTAATTTTTCAACAGATGTTGTATCTTCTTTTACCAGTCCACTTACAAAACTATTTAGTTCAGTTGTGTCTGAATCTTTTTGCTGATTTTTATCAGCTGATTGGCATGAAAAAAAACTTAATAAGCAAATTGCTATAGCAATGATATTTAATTTTTTCATTTTTTCCTATTTAGGTATAAAAAGTAAGGGGCTTTGAGCCCCTTACTTTAATTATTTCTAGAATTCTAGGCTTATGCTTAGTTAGCTTCAGTCTGAGAAATCTTACATATTACATATACTTGGATTGTACCCCAATCGTATGTTACATCAAATGGAACCTTAATCTGGAAATCGCCTACAGTCGTACCATTATTTTCATAGTTTAATGTACCGAAATAGTGATTTACGATACCATTACCATTTTGGATTTCAGATTTTGTTGGAGCTGTAAATGTGAATTTAACATTTCCTGTTACATCACTTAACTTTCTGTCAAATACACCTGTTGTTCCATTTAAGTCAGTCATAATATCGCCATTCTGTGCGATTGATTCAACATCATAATATTTATAATAGTTCTGACCTTTAGTAACAGATGCATTATCAAAGTTATGATCACGCCAGTCTACAAATGTCAATTTCAAATCAGCTTTAGCACCACCTGTTGTAGCGTCCACAAAGTTTGTTTCATGTGGGTCACTGATAGTAATCGGACGTAAGAACTTAGCAAAGAATTCATTGTTTTCAAGTTCAAATGGAACATAACTACAGTTTTCAGCATTAATCTGAATTTGTGCTGTAAATGTTTTCTTGCCTTCATTGTTAGCCACGAATTGTGCATGATCTGCTGCATTCAAAATATCTCTAGCAAACGAATATTGAGTTTCATTATCTTTGCCTTGATATTCCAAAATAGAACCATTGATCTTAACTACAGCCTGTTTTACAAGAGGATTGTTAACTACGTTTGCATATAATGTTGTTCCATTATCACCAACTGTAATATCGTACATAGTACCTGAATTACCTTTTACAGGAGTCATATCAGTACTTTGTGGATCAACAAATGTAAATGTTTTGGTTAAGTTAGCATCTTGGAATGCTGTATATACTGCATTGACACCTGAAACAGTTACGTCATTGCCATCGAATGTATTCAAAATATCTGATTTGAATTCATCATCAGCATTTGTTTCACCTACAGTCTCAACATTTGCATGGATATCACTGTATCCGCTACCTGGAGTTGCTGAATTATATGCATACCAATAATTCTTAATCTTATCAGAGTTATCTAATTTACCAGCAGGTTGTACATTGCGATGTTCTGGTTTCCAAGTCAATGTAATATAAATGTACTGATATACATTTTGTTCAATTTGTTTGCTGTAGCGAATGTTTACAGACGCAGATGCATTATTCTTGAATAACTGATAAGCTTCATTGTTCTTCAATGTCCAAGTAATAATTTGAGTTTCTTCGGCACCTGTATCAGTAGTAGTCTGTGAAACAATACCTTTCTTAGCTATTGTTGGCTGAGATGTTACTTCTGTTCCGTCATACTGAGTTGCATCAGCTTCACCACCATCTAATGTAAAGTTGTCGTGGAAGTCTTCTTTAGAGATACCTTGTTCTTCAAGAAGTTTAGCAAGGATATCTTCTTCGAAGTCATGCCATTCAATCTTCAGAGTTGTCTCTGTTTCTGTACAATCTACAGTGTAGTCATTGTTGAATTCAAATGGAGGATTTGTAACAAAGATAACTTCGCTCTGTACAGGAGTTTCTTTTTCAACAATTCTGAATTTTATATATCCTACAGCAGCAACTTTATTGCTAACAACATCTGTCAAAACAACACGAACCAATGGCTCACGGTCTTTTTCAGCTTTATTCTGTGTAGCAGCATCCCATGATTCAGGTTGCTCTCCATTAACAGGCATACATGGCTTCAATAATGATCCGTTCATTATTGCATGTGCACTTTCTGAAGTCTTGTTGTCACCTTTATGGTAACCTACAAGTTCGAAGCTATATTTGAAGCCATAATCTTCTACTATTCCGTCTGCAGCATTTACATCCCAAGCAACATGGGCATTTGCTGGATTGTCATAGTGAGTTTGAACTAAAGTAGCTACGTCCAAACCAGTATGATTCCATACAATTTCATGACTTGCTGCATTATTGATAGCGTCCTGTGCATTTGTATATAAGTGCATTGTATGGACTGGGGCACCGTATGCAGCAGAGTTAGCCAATACTAAGTTCTTGTAGTTTGTAGCCTTTACAGCAGCATAATCAGAAGTAATTACAGAATTTTCTTCTTTACCATTATAATTAGCCTGCAATGCTAAAACTGTAACTTTACTATCATCGTTGATGTCTTTAATAATACCATCTGTCAACTGAGAATGTACTGTTAACATACCGTTTTTACCTTCCCAATCAACTACAGTAGCTTTAACTACACCACCAGCTCTGGTATAATCTTTATCATCTGAAATGTAGCTTAATGATTCAATCTTCTTCCAATCAGCTGAAGATGGATTCATGTGATATTTTGCAACTAATCCTGGAGTCATTGCAACACCATCACCTACAATAGGTGCATCTGTACCATATTCACCATCAGGATCAACCGCTGCGATTTGTTTTTCTGTATAATTGAAAGTTCTAGCTTCCATAGCTTCGATTCCTTGATAATAGAAATCTGGCTCGAATACTAGCGACTTTAACTCTGTGGTTAAATTAATTGTTAAAATACCCTCGTAACCTTTAACGTTGCTTATCAGCAATTGTCCATTTTCAGAGTCCCATACAGCTGTCATTGTTCCATCTGGCATCCAACTGATAGTTGTTTCAGTCTCAGTTTCTTTACCGTCTGCACCTACAGTTACTTCAATCCAGTAGCCATTTTCTCCTGGTTTGTAGTATTTACTTGTAGCTGATGTTCCAGCTTGTCCGGGATCACCTTGATCTCCCTTGTCACCTTTTTCACCTCTAGAAGGTTTACCAGTATCTTCGCCGTTAATAAACCAGTTGCCGTTGCTGCCAATTTCTATAGTTGCAGCTGCTCCTGGAGCTCCATTTAACAACTCGAATGATTCACCGTTGCTTAATGTTACCTTAACTCCGTTTTCTGTTGGGTCGACACTTGTGATTACACATCCTGCATTAATCTTATCTTGAAGTCCCTTTACAGTTTCTTCAACTGCTGCTACGCGGTCATTCAAGCTGTTAATGTCATCATCGTAATCAGAACAAGATACCATACCCCCTGCAAGAAGTACACTTCCTAACAGAAGGGCTCCATAGAATTTTTTCTTCATACTTTTAATTAATTAATGAATGATAATTGATAATGTTCTTTACTTTTATTTATCGCTTTTTATTTGATTGTGCAAATCTAGGTCTAAATACTACGTGTCTGCTTGTCTATTTGTATATAATTGTGTATTTTTCGACAAAAGTGTAAAATATTAGTCTTTTTCACTTTTGGCGCGATGTTCTTTCTTCCAAACGGAAGGAGGAATCCCTTCTTTCTGTTTGAACTGCTTGCTGAAATGTGCCTGATCTGCAAAACCTACCATTTCAGCAAGGTCGCTCAAGTTTATTTCAGGAGATGATATGATCTTTTGTTTTGCTTCTTCAATGCGGAGGTCGTTTAGCCATCCGTTGAAGTTGCTCTGGTATGTTTCGTTTATGTAATTTGACAAATATGTACGGTTTATGCCGATTTCACGGCTTAAATCTTGTATGGTGACGCCCAATTGCAGATACCCTTTATGCTGTACCCATATTGTAATTTTTTCTTTAATAATATCACTTCCCTGTCCATGACGTTTTTCCTCGGGCTTAGGTGTCTCGGGCTTGTTATTTGTTTCTTCCGGGGCTGTTTTAACTTCTTGATTTGCCGCTTCGATTGGGGCTATAATACTATAATTATGATACTGTATGCCGAGCGAAATGAAAAATACCGTATAGCATAATGTAAATATTTGTAAGTAGATTTCGTTTGGATAAACTTCTGCTACTATGCCCATTACACCTATGATAAATCCTGCTATCCATATACGGAAGGGGTATTTCTTAAAGTTGCTTGACTCTGTGCTTTTCTTCCTTAGCCAGATTTTCGATATATGTATAAATATTATTGTGTAAAAGGCAAATTGTATGACATAACATGACACCAGCAGATAATAAAACCATTCTCCAGACATCCCCTTTGCAACAAATAGGTAGATGATGTTTGCTGTGCATAATACTGTCGTGTAAAATACCTGATACTTAAGGAAGTTTTTTAGTTTGTTTTTATCGTATAGAGGGTATACAAATACCCAGAAAACCAATAGGGTTTCTACAGGAAGTATTATCTGTATAAAGCTTCTTTTATCATATGTATCTATAACATTTCCAAAGTAGGCAAACAATAGTGCTGATATACCTAGCACTAAAGATGCTATTTTTACTACCGTGTACCCTTTTTGATAATTCTTTTTATTGTTGCTTTTGGGTATAGCTGAGTAGTGTAAGAATATGGCTGTCAGTATGCAGCATATTCCTGATGTGATTTCAAGTATTAAAACATTGTCCCCCATAATATCTTTTATATATAGATATAATCTATTAACTCTTACGGGGCTAATTTATGAAATATGTATGATTGACAAAAATTTTCATTTGTCAAAATGTAATATTTGTTTGATTTTTGGCTTTGATTTTATGATTAGACAAAAATATTTAGGCAGATATTTCATTTATATACTAATATTGACAAATAATTCTCGGAAAACATCTCGTTTGCTATGTCTTGCAGTTGTTGTGCAGTCAATGCTTCTATGCGATGAAAGACTTCTTCTTTTTCTTCGTAACGCTTATAGTGTAGGAAGCATTTTGCCATATCGAGTGCATTGTTTTCAAAGTTGTCACTTGCTACTCCGATTTGTCCGATGATTTGTTTTTTTGCAGCGTGTAGTTGTGTGGTTGTAAGCGGACGGTCGCATAACTTTTTAAGTTCTTTATGTACGAGTTCGGTACAGTAATCGGCATCCTCCTGATCGCAACCAAAGTAAATGCAGAATGTTCCGGTGTCAGTGTAAGCTGTGAGGTTCGATTCTACATTGTATACAAGCCCGCGCTTTTCACGCAGTGATACGTTCAGCCGGCTGTTCATTCCGGGTCCTCCTAGGATATTGTTAAGTAGATAAAGGCCTGTTCGTCGTTCATCGTAGGCATTGTATCCACGTCCGCCAATCATTACGTGTGCCTGATGAGTGTCTTTGTGTAGAGTGAGTTGCTTGGGCAGGTAGGCATGTGGCGCCTGACGTTGGTAATTGTCTACGTTTGAAAAAGGAATGTCTGCCGTAGCTTTTTCTATGGTGCGAACTACCCGTTTGAAATCGATATCTCCCTGAACAAAGAATACCATGTTGGCAGGCTTGTAATATCTTCCAGTAAAGTAAAGTGCATCCTGACTTCCGAACTGGCGGAGCTGTTCCGGCTTGCCTAGTATGTTTCGTCCCAACGGATGGTTGGGAAATATCAGTTCTTCAAAATCATCGAATATCAGTTCTGCGGGACTGTCTTCGTAACTTTGTATTTCATCGATAATGACTTCTACTTCCTTGGTTATTTCCTGTTCGGGAAAGATACTGTTGAAAACAATGTCTGTCAGCAATTCCACGGCACGGGAAAAATGTTCTTTCAGGAAGGCACTGTATATAACTGTTTCCTCCTTATTAGTATAGGCATTCAAATCGCCTCCTACATTTTCCATGCGATTCAGGATATGCCATGCACGGCGTTTGTGGGTTCCTTTAAATATAAGGTGTTCTACAAAATGAGCCATCCCTTGTTCGTTGGTAAATTCATCACGCGTTCCGGCATCGACGGCAAATCCGCAATATGTTACATTGGTAGGGCTGGGAGCGTGGATAATACGCAGTCCGTTTGGCAAAATAAAAGTATTGTATGGCATGAGTTTTCTTCTTTGCATGGATTTTCGTTGCAAAAATACAATAATACTTATTGTCGTAACTGAAAAAATACAGATATTTGCAGGTATATTGATTTTCTTCGCTACAGACTGCACTGGCTGTTTCTGGCCGTTTGCGGTATTATATAAATTAAGGTATTATGAATAAAATTGCAATATTCTGTTCGGCTTCCGATCACATCGATCCGATTTATGCCGAAAAAGCTTCCGAACTGGGTGCATGGATTGGTAAAACCGGAAAGTGGCTCATTTATGGAGGTTCGAATACAGGACTTATGGAGGCTGTTGCCCGCTCTGCAAAAGAAAATGGAGCTATGATAATGGGAGTTGTTCCTACCAAGCTGGAAGAAAGGGGGGCTGTCAGCGATTTGCTTGATGTGACGTTTCGTGCTGTCAATCTGAGTGACCGTAAGGATATCATGCTGCAAGAAGCAGATGTGGCTGTTGCGTTGCCTGGTGGAGTGGGAACGCTCGATGAAATATTTCATGTCGTGGCTGCCGCCACAATAGGTTATCACGAAAAGAAAGTGATATTTTATAATGTTAATGGTTTCTGGAACGGGATTCTTGAATTTCTTGCCGGGCTGGAAACACAACACTTCGCTCATCGCCCGCTGAAAAATTATTTCACTGTGGCCAACACTTTCGATGAGCTGAAACAATTACTCGAATATTAATTTACTAAACTCATCATAATATGATTTCATCTATTCACGAACTGTTGCAGCGTGAAGCACAGGCTGTATTGAATATTCCCGTAACGGATGCATACGAGAAGGCCGTTGAGCTGATTGTAGAACAAGTACACCGCAAAAAAGGAAAGCTGGTAACCAGTGGAATGGGAAAGGCCGGACAGATTGCCATGAACATTGCTACTACTTTTTGTTCTACGGGTATTCCTGCTGTTTTTCTTCACCCCAGTGAAGCTCAACATGGCGATTTGGGAATTTTGCAGGAAAATGACTTGCTGCTTCTTATATCCAATTCGGGTAAGACGCGTGAAATCGTGGAACTGACCGATTTGGCTGATCGTTTGAATCCGTCGTTGAAGAAGATTGTCATTACCGGAAATCCGGAAAGTCCGCTTGCTGAAGCTGCGGATATCTGTCTTGCTACTGGACATCCGGACGAGGTTTGTCCGTTGGGTATGACTCCTACTACTTCTACTACCATCATGACTGTTATCGGAGATATACTGGTGGTAGAAACTATGAAGCAGACAGGATTTACTATTGAAGAATATAGCAAGCGTCATCATGGAGGTTATCTGGGCGAGCGTTCCCGTGCGTTGAGTAAATAAACAGATTTTTGCTTATGAGAAAGGTTATCGGTATAGGGGAAACGATTCTTGATATTCTGTTCCGCGACGGACAGCCACAGGCGGCTGTCCCGGGCGGCTCTGTTTATAACGCTGTAATTTCACTGGGAAGAATGGGACAGAATGTTACCTTTATCAGTGAAACGGGAAACGACCGTGTGGGAGAGATGATTCTGGCAAACATGCGTGAAAACGGAGTTGATACGGCAAATGTGAATGTCTTTCCGGAGGGAAAGTCGCCGGTGTCGCTGGCTTTTCTGAACGAACGGAATGATGCCGAGTATATTTTCTATAAAGACTATCCTCGCCAGAGGCTGGAAGTAAATATGCCTGAAATATCGAGTGATGATATTATCATGATCGGTTCTTATTTTGCTATTACTCCTGTGTTGCGTGATAAAGTAAAAGAGTTGCTTGACCGTGCTCATGATGCAGGCGCAATCATATATTATGACGTCAACTTCCGCAGTACGCATGCTAATGAGGCTATTAAGTTGATGCCTACTATTATAGAGAACTTTGAGTATGCCGATATCTTAAGGGGTTCGACAGAAGATTTTCAGAATATGTTCCGTCAGCCGGATGCTGACAAGGTGTACAGCAATCATGTAGGATTCTACTGTCCGAACTTTATCTGTACCGATGCTGATGGTGATGTCCGTTTGCGTACGAAACATGTATGTAAGGATTATCCGGTGACTCCGCTGAAAGCGGTAAGTACCATTGGTGCTGGCGATAATTTTAATGCAGGTGTGGTATACGGGTTGCTGAAATATCGTGTCCGTCGGGCTGATCTTGCCGAACTGACGGAAGCGGATTGGGATGCAATCATCCGCTGCGGAATGGATTTCAGCGCAGATGTGTGTAAGAGTGTAAGTAATTCTGTATCAAAGGAATTTGCGGAGTCTTACCGCTAATGCTGAAGTCTCTTAAAAACTTCATGTAAAGTACTTGATTTTTTGTACAAATTTTAAAAATATGTCGAGAAGTTTTTCCTGATTTCTCGGCATATTTTTCGTGTGCCTTCACGTTCTTGACAAAACGTGCTTTCAGGAAGATATGTTTTGTCAGGTACATGAAGGGTTAAACACTAGAATTTTTCTTCATTTTCGGCTATCAGTTTCTTTATGCCTTGTTGGAAAGCGATAAATCCTCCACCTAATACACGGCCTTTATCATAGAAAACAGCCGACTGTCCTGGAGTGATGGCTGAAGCTTCAGCCTTGAATTTTACAAGGAGGTGTCCTTCATCCAGTAAGATAACCTGACAAGGAATAGGGCGACTACGGTAGCGGATTCGTACGGACAGGTCGGGGCATTCCAGCAATTCCTGTAAATCTATTACATTTATATCTTCTACAAGCATATACTCGGCTTTCAACTGTTCGGCATCTCCCAGCATGACTGTGTTTTTGGCAGGGTTGATTTTCAGAACATACGCCGGACGTCCGAGTGCGATTTCCAGTCCTTTGCGCTGTCCGATAGTATAATAGGCGAAACCTTTGTGCTGACCTAACTTCAGTCCTTTGCTGTCGACAAACCATCCTGTTCCGATTCGTTCGTCGATATCCGGACAGTGTTCTCTCAGAAAGTCCCGGTAATCTTTATCGATGAAACAGACTTCCATGCTTTCTCCTCCTTTGGCTTTGGCTTCAAAGCCTTTTTCTGCGAGGTAAGCCCTTACCTCGGTTTTGGTCATTCCTCCCAATGGGAACACCATACGTTTCAATATCTCTTGTGGAAGTTTCCATAGAAAATATGACTGGTCTTTTGTCGGATCATCACCGGTTACTATATATCGGTGCTCCTTTCTGTCTTCCAGTCGGCAGTAATGTCCTGTGGCAATCTGTGCACAGCCGGTACGGTCGGCCCATTCGCATAAGATGCGTTCCTTAAACAGCGGGTTACACATGACGCAAGGGTTGGGAGTGCGTCCCTTCATGTATTCGTCGATAAAATATTGTACGATGACATTGCGGAATTCCTCGCGGACATCGGCAACATGATGTTCTATACCCAGGCGTTCGGCTAGAGCCTTTGCTTCTAATATTTCGTCGGGTTGTTCTTGTTCCGGAGTTGAAAAGTGAGAAGGTATATCCCAGGTTCTCATAGTCACACCTACAACTTCATAACCTTGTTCTTGTAGCATAATGCAGGTAGCGGAACTGTCAATTCCTCCACTCATTCCTACTAGTATTCGTTTCTCTTTTTCCATGTTGTAAAATCTGCCGTTTGTATAAGACAAAAGTAAAGATAAAAACAGAATTCTTCTACGAATGTTTGTAGAATATGTGTTTATAAATATTGTATAACAATTCAGTTAGTGTTTTTTAACACTATCGCTTTTTATAAATACTTTAAACTCTTAAAAGATTTAAGATGATTTTATTAAAAAAGTAAAATGATACTCTATCTTGGTATTTAACAAATTTTGTAAAGTTTTGATATGACGTTTTTTACTTATATGTTTATTTATAGTGTCAAAACGATATGTTTTACCTTCTTTATGTGTGTATAATTAATGATATGTTACCTCTTATTATGATGTTTGATTGTGCAATAATATTTCGTACTTTTTTCATAATTTATTTTATTTTTCCAATCTCTTGGTTATTTTTGCATCTCGATTAACAACAATTAGTTAGTAAAAAGAAGGCTTATTGGATAAAAAATAAGGTTCTGTAGAGAGAGTATTTTTTGATTTATATTAATTAATTAAAATTCTTTTTTTATGAAGAAATTTAAATTTTCGGCCTTTTGTTTATCGATGTTATTCCTTTTGGTATTAGGAGGATGTAGCGGTAACGATAATGAGGTAACTCCTCCGGGAGAAGGCCCAAGCTCAGAAGTAGCTATTGAGATTGAGAGTGAGAAAGGAGATGAGGGTAGTGCCATTTATGCAACTTCGGCCACTATTTCCTTGAATTTGAAAGGGGTAGAAACTTATACTTATCAAGTAGAAGAAGGAAGTGTTTCCGAATCTGACTTCCCTGACGGAGAGATTATGTTTGCCAATGCTGAAAAGGAAAATGGTAACGGCATATTTACAGCTCAGGATGGTAAAAATACAGCTTACTTATATGGCCTGAATGGAAATACAAAGTATACGGCAATTTTCGCCTTTAAAGTGGGAACCGAATATCAGGTAAAAGGATTTGAATTTACAACTCCGGAATATTCAAGACGTATTACTATTATCTCGGCTACTCGTGATGAAATAAAATTCCATATTGAAATGCCTGAAGGTGTGTATTATAAATGGTCTTTTACCGATGCGTTGAACTATAATTCAATGAAAGACCAGTTTATGCAGAGTGATGTGGACTTTTTGGGAAATCCGTCTGTAGGTGTTTCTTGTGGTCCTCAGGACATCACTATAACCAGTGGTGTTCAGGTTGATCCGGATGATCCTATATGGGGAGAATGGCAGGTTACTCAGGGTACAGCTTATGTTATCCTTGTTGGTGAATCTGATGAAGAAGGTAATTTGGATTATGAAGTGGACTTTGGCGGTGGCATGTTGATGAGTCAGGCGCTGGCTCCGACTGTTGGCGACTATACAGAAGAATGGTCAGATGAAGGTGTTGTTTTCAATGGAATGTATGCCAAACAGCTGGTTTATGCTCAAAGTGCTGACCGAGTAGATGAAAAGGCTACTGTAACTGTCTTGAAGAAGAACGAAACCAAACTGAAAGTAGCTATTACTCCTCCGGCTGGTGCACAGAGTTATGGAGTATATATGACTTCGGAAGACGATTATGAATTGATGAAAAAATATGTGGGTGAACAAGGTATTCCTGCATTGGTATTTAATGAAAGTACACCGCTTTATGAACCTCAGGAAATTGAATATGTAGGAATGAGTATCGGTAAGAAGTATCATTTGTTCATTACTTGTAATTTTGCTGATGATTTCTCTAAGCAGAGCTTCCAGGAAGAAGTATATGAAATTGTTGAGTCTACTAAGCCAGATGTAGAATTGACTGTTGTTGGCAATGTAGAACCTGATCAGCCTTATAAAGTCAGCTACACTATCAAAGCTCCTAATGGTGACTGTAGAGGTATCCGTTATGTAGAAAACTCTATGTCAGAATGGAATGCGTCACTTCGCCCTGAATATGGTATGGATGAGAAATTCTATGTGACAAACTATGGTTTAGATGTTACAGATGCAGACGTAATACAGGCTATAAATAGTTCTGAAGGTTATAAAATGTATTTTGATTCATTCCCTGAAGAAGAAAATATGCTGGTTGTACAGGCTTACAATGAAGATGAAGATTTGTCAGAACCTTATATGGCAAAAGCTACGACAGTAGCAGATTTCGGAACTCCGGTTGATGCGGGCGGACAGTCTGTTCTGGATGCATTATGTGGAACTTGGAATGCTACATTCAACCGTCAGGGCTCTAATGGAGAAACTGAAACAATTACATTCCCTATTGAGTTCTCTAGAGAACCGGAAGAAGCTGGTGAATATGCTGACTACGATAAGCTTGTCAATACAATCATGACAATGAAGAACATGACTGAAGAAGAAGCCAAGCTTTATATTGAAGAAGAAAAAGCAAACTATATCCAGGCACGTGAAAAGCAAATAGAGCTGTATAAGATGAAGAATCGTGTCGTAGGACGCTTTAAAGGTGACTTCCCGCACAAATATGCCAGCCCATGGGATTTGTTTAACAATATCAGCTATTCTGCTGTTGATGCTGATGATTTGTTCTTCGACTATGGACCTAAGATCTTCTTCGAGGTAATTCCTGTAGAAGATAATGGACAGACTTTGTATGCTGTTATCTTGAGTGCATCTAATATCTATTCTGTTCCGCCTTTGAGTGCATGGAATACACCATTCGTTTATTATGTAGCAGGTTATGATAGTGCTGCTGGAAAAGTTTATTACAGTGACTTTAATGTACAGGTTGTTGATGACAATAATCTTGCAGTGAAAGTTCTCGATTATAATGGCATGAATCTTCTTCCTTCGTTCATAGGTACATATAATAATAATGTATATAGTACATATTATGGAACTGGAGATATGACTTTGTCACGCAGTGATGCTTCTTCTAGAGCAAGAACTTTACAGTCATCTGTTGCTCCGTTGAAGTCGGTTGTTAAGAAATCAGTTCTTACAACTCCATGGGCAGCTTATCAGACTGCAACAATCAAGAATATGCCTAAGACATTCTTGCCGTCGGCAGATGTTGCACGCAAGTTGAAACGTGAGTCTGTTACAATAGATTGTTCAAAGAGTAGTTTCATTAAGAAAATACAGAAATAAAATTGTATAGCAGATAATTGCGAATGTTCGTTTTAAGATAAATGATGATTCCGTTTGGAACGGCTCTTTTCATAAGAACAGACTGTTGCCTGACTGAGCCTTTCCGAACGGAATATTTTTGGGTACTAATTCTAAAAAATAAAAGGGGAAATTTACTATGTTACGAAAACTGTTATTAGTGTTTTGCCTGGTATGCGGTTGCCTGCAAGTGGCAGCACAAGGAAAACTTTCGAATGTGAAAGTAGAAGATGCAGATGGAAAGCTTGTTGAAATATCTTCATTAGTGAATGGTAAGCCGTTTATTATGTCATTCTGGGGAATAACCTGTAAACCTTGTCTGATGGAGCTGAATGCTATAGTCAAAAAGAAATGGTTTGCGAATTAGACAAACGGAATTTA
>ERZ779697.598-NODE-598-length-17159-cov-2.09097_pt1 | contig 17159 bp, 20 predicted proteins | sample MGYA00511881_ERZ779697 | MGnify/ENA primary metagenome ERZ779697 (study PRJEB29588, sample SAMEA2148105) | human gut metagenome | biome: human gut; feature: human-associated habitat; material: faeces | place: Denmark | collected 2008/2010 ... | reverse complement strand
GGATAGCTCGGACGTTAAGCGATGGCTCACCACCCGTGATATTGAGATGGTGGATATGCCTGACATGCCGCAGCAAGGTGCTTATATGTTTCAAGGGAATATCCACATGCTCGGCGTCTCCCCGCATACAGTGGGCACAGCTCATGTTACAGCGCCGGGTAATCTCGATACATAGATTTTTAATATAGAGCTCTTTCATGTTCGTCAGTTGGAAGTTGTTTCATGGGATATTGATAGATTTCCGGCCAATTTGCAGAAAGCCTCAAAGAGTGCCTCGGTATGTAAATCCCGGGCCGGGATCATACGGACACCTCCGCTTTCATATTCCAACTCGACGTACACTTCCTCGTTGTCCACCACAAAACCATAAATGCAGCAGGGGTCATGTTCCTCGTCGCAACCCCGCACGGAATACCCCTCGACGGAAAACCTCCCTTCATCGAAACAGGAGACGATTTTCCGCATCAGTTCCAGAGCGTCTTTTCCCAGTATATGATAATGCTGTTCCAGTTTGTCAAGTTGCAACCGGTCTTCTTCCGATACCGGGCAGGTAATCTCCAACTGTTCCGAGGGCAACTCGACAGTCTCTTTCCCGTTCCCTATTTTCACGATATTTTGAGCGTAATCTACGGCAAGCACATCGTACTCGCCGGATTTTTCGTGGGCAGGATCGTCCCACCACACTCGTTGTCCTTTCTTAAAAGTTATCATGTCACATCATTGTTTTTCCTGCTGAATTCTGTCCGCAACTTCCGCCACGATTGCCGGATCCATAGGACACGGGCGAGAGGAAAACGGGTTGTTCTTTACCTGGCGAAGTTCCCGAAGGGCGCTTTCTTCTGCAGCTTTTTCATCCATGCCCTGATGCTTCCAGAAATTGAGACAGCCGGTGAAATGTTCCTCCAAAATGCGGATTTGTGTTTCTCTGTCCAGTTCCATATGATCACTTTCTTTTAACAATACGCAGGTTGTCATAACCTATCGTTTCCAGTTCTTCGAGCAATGCACTGTAATCTTCCTCACTGGCAGGTGTTGTCGAGTCAATCACCTGTTTATAGTACGCGGCGCCGTGCTGCCCGACATGCATGTATGAAGTTACAGAACCATCCTCGGACCAAGGGATGTCCGGGAAGAGGGCGATGATTTGTCCATCAAGGTATTTTCTAAAAACCGCCCTCGTCATTTTGTCCGCAGATTTCCGATTCGATTTCATAGTTCCCATAGTTTCTGAATTCATAATCCACCTCACTGACAATCTCTTCCACGTCGTCGTCCGTGATTTCGTCCACGTCCGGATTAGACAAGTCCAGACGCACAGTCAAGTATATCGTTCTTGTTGCCATAGCCTTTCGGGGTTGCTATATACAATGGCCAATGAAGTGGAACACATCGGTGTACTGCTCGGCGTGAACATAGAAACCCGAGCGTTTCTCACCGGTTTCCGCGTCTATACCGTCAGCTTTCAGGTGACCGTCCTCAGACAGATAAACATCTGTCAGCTTGATGCGCGGAGTATCGTTACCTTCATGCAAGGTGGCCGTGATCGGGAAGATGTTGTCGTTCAATTCTTCCTCTTCCGAAAGGTCAAGAGAAATACGGCCTTTCTTTTTCAGCAGTTCCAACATGAACTGAAGGATATCCTGTTCTGCCTGATTCAGCCGCTCGTTCAATTCCGCGTATTCCTTGTCTGTGCGGTCTGCGTCCAATGCCGTCAACATATTGTCGCGGATACTTACAAGCCAACAGGGATTTCTTGTCGCCAGGCTCATTTCGCTGGCGTAAATCGTAGACTCTTCACCCTCGATATTATCGTAAACCTTCAAATAGAGGTCATCATCGCTCAGCCCGACATGCGTCACCATCTTTTCCGTCCATGAGTCAAAATGCCCATTATAGTCAAGAACATAGGTGGCATCTTCCGGTCTTTCGTCGTCGATTTTCAGTTCGAGTTCATCGAGATTGTTTTCTTTCAGCAGTGAAATGATCTCATTTTGCAGGGCAACACTTAGGTCGCTGACTTCCTGCCAAGTAATGTGCTTTTTCATCATTCGGATTTTTTCAAGAATAGAGAGATATGATTGGGGGTGTTTGAAACTCGCCACTTAAATAAAAAGACCGCCACAGCTAACGGGAGCCGTGACGGTCGGTCATCATTATGGCATTTGATGAACATTATTCCAAAATCTCGCGTTCCGTGATTTTACAGTTTCGCGCATCGAAGAGTATGTAATAGCTGACTTCCGTTTCCTCGTCTGTGAAACAGAGTCCGTCATATCCTTCGTATTTCTTCTTATCAACCTCATTGTTGGCGATCAGTTCCGCCCATTCCTGTGGGTCTGTAATGAGATACGGATGCTTCATGTGGATTCGGGCATGTATCAACACAGGAAGGTCATTCGGCCCAATACCGCCATTTTTCTCATCGTAAGCGTATTCTTCCGCCTCTGCACGGTCATCGGTAAAGTGGATAGTCTGGTCTCCTTTCGTGAAAAACTCTACTTCGGGGTCCGGGGTACCGTGATATACATCCAGCAAATCCTCATAGTACGGAACATTCTGGCCGTTCACGGCAGCTTCCAACGCTTCCCACCAAGCTTCATTGTGGCGTTCATTGTCGAAGTTGATATGTTCCTCGTCATTCAGCTTCAGACGAGTTCGTGTTTCCACGTCTGTTTGAGTTATGATTTCCTGCATTTGCTCATCAGTCACGTCCTCCGTACAGAAAGGTGCAGGAAGAGACTCAAGATCGCGTCTTGACAATTTGGAGTCCCTACAAGTGAACTCTTGGTCATAGAAAGCATCATCGTGAACGGGCGGTTTCTCCTCCTCGGGCAACAAGTCAAGTGACATCCACGAGCAAATATAATTCTCGTCCCGACCCTGTGTCTGACCGAAAGCCTCGAACTGCTCCAGATTCTCGTTTTTCAGACGAAACCGTATTTGGTTGCGACGTAAATATTCAGTCGCTATTTCCTGTGAGGAGAATATTCCGATTGCCTCCATAGAGTTGTATGAATGCCAAGCATCGCATTTACACAAGATACAAACCTGACGTTCCTCTTTCGCCTTGGGGCATTTCCTGTTTTCTCTGAACTCGTACAAGGCGTTATCCATGCTTCCGAACGCAACCCTGATCTTGTCGTCCAAAGAAATTTCGCACTCCATGCTCTCGAAGTAACGCTCGACGAAATCGACAAACTCCTGGTCATTCATGGCGCATTTAGCCTCTTCATCCTGTGCGGATAGTGCGATATCCACACCTGCAAAGTTATCCGCACCCGGCTTATGTCTGCCTTCATTATATTCGTTCTCGGCAATGCTTACCGCAAGACCGGCACTTTCCGCTTCTACCTCGATGGTCTTGCAGAAAGTCTCTTCAATAGCTACTTTATACTTCATATTATATTCAGTTTTTTCAATTCTTTTCTGTAGGAACTTAAAGAAGGTTTATAACCAATCTCATTGACTATCTGCCGCATTTCCCGGATGCTGTAGGACTTGTCCATATCCAGCCCGTAGTCCGTAGCGAAAGAAGTCATTCCCGCATAGCAGAAGCCTAACTTCTGGTGCAGCATATCGGCGCTGTACTTGAAGCATTCGTCTACCAGTATGGTCGGGACAGCCATACCTCGCATTTTATACTTCAAACCCGCAAGGAGGTTCTCACACTCGTCACAGTGGTAGGTCAGGTCCCTGCGTCGGGCACAATATCCGATTGTCTCCCCCATAAACGTGTTACGGAAAATCTCGGTGCGGTTTACGTCCTTGATCTTTTCAACTCCATAGTAGCACAGGGCTTGAACAGCGCGGAGCGAACTGTCCACTTTCGGCTTGACAAACTGCGGATCCTTTTGACTGACTATCTTCTCCAACCATGTACGATGAAAAGTGCCAATCGGAACATCGAACACCTTTTCCGGGGTACAATATCTCGATTCGGCGCGTGTCATCATCAAATAGGGTTTATCAGTCCGGCCCCAATCCTTGGTATACAAGGCGAGATAAGTATTGCCAATCTTACAATATGAATAATCCACTTTGGCATTTTTCAATGAAAGGAGACTGCATTCACCGCCATAAAATTCTTCGGGAAGCCCGGTCTGTTTTTTGAACTCCTCCAAGTATAGTTTTGGAACAGCATCTTTATAGGATGTATCCCTATGGCAGTGCTTTGCCATCTGCGGAGTAATGAAGCGCTTGGCAAAGGAATAAACATAGGACGTGCAATAGTCAAATGCCGCCTGTGTATTGGCGGAAGTCTGAAATCGCTGTGGCATCTGCCTGAACCAATGGAATGACGTTCCATGTTCCATACAGTAGTCGACAAACTCCTTTGTCCACACATTGTCGGGGAACTTAGGACAGGTTGAATTCTTTCGGATAAAGGCCTTGCATACTTCCGGCGTAAGCAATTGCCGTCTGATGTCTTCGGCCAAATGATAAACATTCGTGCACTCTTTGCTTTCGATGGCGATTATCAGACGTTCGGGAGTTTGGAATTGCTGCGGTAAATCCGAAAACATGTAGGGCGCCTTCATGGCCAGACGGTCAGCCAAGAGATTATCCAAGAATGGGAGATATCGTTTGAACTCAGGGTCTCTATATATATGGTAATTCTGGTATTCCGAGTGCAACGCGCAATATAAAGCCTCATAAGAGATATATTGTTCGGGCACAAGAGACAGGTCGCGCTTGGCAAGTTCCATGTAATACTTCTTATTTTTATACTTGTCGGGAACCAACATGGACAACACGACACATTCGGCCTTCAGTTCCCGGAACATACCCAGATAGAAAGACTTGGTTTTCACGCTCTCTGGAATGTACCTTAATACGACCTGCATCCTGCGATAGTCCTCCTCGTTATCTTCTTTGTAACTGTTTGAAACAGTCTTATTATTCAACGCTATGTATGCAAGTTCAGCATCCCATAATGTCGCGGGTATGTAAGAAAGAATATTAAAATATCTGCTGCCACAAGATACTACAGTTTTGGCAATCTCCCTGGATATGAACCTTTCAGGAAAAGCCTTTATGTTGTTTACGTTATTCTTGAAAGCGAACTCGCATATTTCCCGTGTCCGCCACTCAACCGGAAGTCTTGCCAGATCGAAGGAACTCCAGGTTTTCATGTTGTTTTCTATCAGATTCTCGACTATTTCCATAGTCAGAAATCTGCGGGGAATGTAGTTCAATACATCGATGTCGTTGCTTTCAATGGCGGCCCGTGCAATTTCGGGAGTGAACAAATGTTCGGGAAGTGCCTGGATGGCACTGATGATGTCGTTATGCATGGCCTTTGGATTTTAAGTTGGACGGACGGATTATTTTCACAAGTTTTTCTTTACGGAACACATAGAGGGTCCAGTTAACTTTATCGGCATATTTCTGGAGCTGCGACCAGGAATACGGCGCGTTAATCTTTTCAAGTCCACGCCCTCCTTCCACATAGACTGAGTACATTCTCATGTCTTTATGCACAGGAAAGAAATTGAACCTCTCGAGGCGGATACACTCGCCGTTGGTGAGTAGATACCAGACACCATTGTCGTATAACAGACAATGGTCGGCCATGTGTGTGAACGTCTCCACGTTGTCTGCGATTCGGGCAGAATATCTGTTTTTGTCGCCGTATCCGTCCCGTATGAAGGAGCGGCAATGTACCCTGTCCAATCTTTCCCATTTGCCGAAAGGAGAAGGCCCCAAGACGTCGATATCACCAAGAGAAAGTAGTGCATCAACGCGTTTCTCCGAGCTATAAAAGACTCGGAGTTTTTGAGAAATCTCATCTATGGTGTTTTCGAGGTACGCCTTGATATGGCGGACTTTACCGTCCGGCAGCACCTTGCCGATTTGAAATAGGCTCATAATTGTATCAGTTATGCTGTTGTTTGTAAAGAATAGTCCGCCCCCGGCGTTCACGATTGACAGACTGTTGATTTTATATTTTAATGGACATGTAGACTTTGTCAATGTCCTCCTGTGCCAGTCCGATATAGCGCCTTGTGGTTTCCAGATTGGTATGGCGAAATATCTGGTTGAGCAGTATCAGTGATTCGGCCGAACGTCCCATCAGTTCATAGACATACCGGCCGAATGTTTTCCGGAAAGAGTGTGTGGAAAAGGCCCGCACCGGGATTCGGTATTTGACCCGGTAAATCTTGAGCAGACGGTTGATATGTTCCAACGAGTAAGGGACCCCTGTGTGCGGATTGGCAAAAATGTAGCTGTCGGTGGCCGGACGGCCGAGCTTTTCATAAAGCCCGGCCGTCTTTTCCACAACACCGGCATTGAACTTCACCTTGCGGCTCTTTTGTGTTTTCTGTTCAATTCTTACCAGTTCTTTCTTCCCCAACACATCCTTCCATTTGAGTGTACGGACATCCGAAGCCCGGAAAGCCGTACAGAACGACAGCCAGCAATAGGTCTCACCAAGATATTCCCCGTCTCTGTCCAACGCATCCAGCAGACGCAGGAACTCCTTGTAAGGCAGATAGTCGGCTGTCGTCAGTTGCCCTTTGATGCGTGTCATCAGGCCTGCGGAAGTTTGTCGGAAAGGAGCAACTCGGCAAAGGCCCCGTTTTGGGGGATCATGGCCGGGAAGTCCGTCTTTCCGGGTTTGTAAAGTTCCGTGGCCACGTTGTACACGTCCCAAGCGGTAATTCGAGGTTTCACTTCGGCGAGTTTCAGCAGATCTTCGGTAAACATGGAGATTTGCCCCTGATTCAACGGATAAGTCTCCACCTTCGAGGAGAGGCGCTTGTCGGCGCTGTCGGGGGAGACACGGAGAACCGTCAGCAGACCAATGACCGCGTAGAGTTCCAGCGGTGTCATCACCTTTTCCTTCAGGCGGCGGATGCGGTCGCGGTCTTCGGTCATCTGCGTCTCGAAATTCGCCATCCACTCATCCACGCGGGCGAACAACTCTTCCGTGGTCACCTTGTTCTTGCCATAATTGGACACACAACGTTCCGGGGAAAGAATACACTGGTTGTGGCAGATTTTTACGCAAGGGCCGATAGCGGCCTGGATGCCGTCCTGATGGAAAGCCACAACCAACGTGGTGGTCAGTTCATCGGTTTCCCAATCCTTGATACGGATAGTCGTGTAGACACGTCGGAGGATATGAGCCTCAACCGCATTGGGTGAGAATTTTTCTTCCACCTGCGGCAGTACCACCACGCCGGGTTCGTTCTTGTTCTTGTTCTGCGCGGCAAAGATCTCTTCCACTTCGTAGTTCAACTGGTGTTTGCCGCAGATGTCCATCATCCTTTCGATGACTTCATAGTGGTACAATCCCTTGAGGGGCTTGCCGTAAATGTCGTTTTCCTTGTACGTCCGGCGAAGAGTGTCCAGACTCATCGTCTCAATGTTGTTGTTCTTGAAATCGAACTGCATGGGAGCAGTTACTGTTGCTACATTTGCCATAATGATTGATTGTTAAATGGTTAATAATAAAAAAGGCGGCAAGCCTAAACTTGTCGCCCGATAGATTTCATTGTCTGATTTTATAATCTTTTTTCCAGTAGTTTTCAATAGCCCACGAACTGCAATGGATGCATTTTTACCTGTCTACCCAATTTTTATGGTCATGCATGTATACCTCGAAACAAAAGTATGTCACATAATGTGCGATGTTGGAAATCCACAAGTCGTAAGTCTCGTCATACCACTGTTCACCGTCTTCCTCGTCGGTCAATTGAGGCGGTACGTTCGTGCTCACATAATCATAAGACACCTCAATGACATCCTCATAGGTGAGTTCGCACGGGTTGATTTCTTGTTCCTCAAAATATTGCTGTATTTTTCGTTGTGTCTCCGGTTCGTTCGTAATGATCTGGGGAAACCCGCTGGAATCACAATAGAACCGGAGGTAGGATGATGAAAACCCCTTCCGTTTCATCTCCTCCTGGAAAAGTGGAATCAGTGCAATCATACTTTACCGTTCTTGTAGCGGGCCGGAACCCAATAGGCAGAAGAACCAAATTTCTCCAACGCTTCCTCGTCCTGTATGAGCTCACACTCTTCGTTTCCTATGTATTCCTGAGAGTCGGGCCAGCATATCGCCCGGTAACATTTTTCCGGATCGGGAGATTTTCCAAACTTTCGGATATATTCCCATACGGGAACATAACGGGCACCGTTGTCCTCACTGTTCCAGCAAGGGAATCCGATTCCTTCCTCTTCGAAACAGGAAGCATCTTCAGGAAATTCGGTCTTTACGAAGAGACCATCGTCCCAGACCATGCTACAGTCACCGCAATGATAAAGGCCGTCGTTTATATCGTATTTCACGGTCTCTGACTGACATTTGGGGCAACGTAGGATTTCTTTCCTCGGCAGACCCATGCTGTCTGCAATGATTTCCATACTATCCCAGAATAGCTGTTCGCAATAGTCATCGCCCATTTTGTCAGCCAATTCTTCCATTTGGGCATCCGTAATCTTGTCAACATCAAACCCTTTTGCCTGCAAGTCGTCCCGATGCACGGAAGTGATGGGGAAATATCCCTCAGAGAGCCTTTTGAGAAAATCAACTTCTTCTTCCGTGGGTTTTTCCTTTGCACTGAAATAGTCACGCAGTTGATTAAATAATTCCTGTACCATTTCTGTTAATTTAATTATCTGTTTCCAAATCTTATCAATCATAATAATGAGGGAAGCCGCGAGACTCCATGTATAGCTCAGCCCGCAACCTTTCGTAATATAGATCCGCATCGCCAAGCCAATTGTCAAACGCGCCCAGCAAATCGGTGGAGTCGCTAAACTCTTCGAACCGATTCCAGAAATCATTCTCAAAACTTTCCAGCTCGTAATCTCTCGGGGCTCTTTCCCGGCGGATTATTTCCAGAGCTTCATTCCGTTCCATTTTCTTTATACATCTCTCCTTTCTTGGCGGCGTAGAAATTGTCGATGGCGGAGATGTAGTCCGTAGTATACCAGTCCGTGTCGGTTGTCTTATGAACAAACTCAAACGCCCAGGCGATAAGTTCATTCACGACCTCGCGTGAGTCCCTTTCTTCCCAAAGTCCGTCCGCCCCCGCATTATAGGCCAAATCCACGAGCGCTTCCATGGCACGCCTGTTTCCGTTCGCTTCTTGCCCCTCGGTTTGCAGCCAGAGTTCCACGTCCGCAGCATCTTCCTCTATCGTACCGTTATGCAGACATACACATTGTCCGTCTCCGTTGTGGCAGACGAGTACCTGACGCCGGGTATCCGGGCAGATGCGTACCAGCACCTCTCCGGGCGCCAGTTGTTCGCAACTCTGTTCGCAGAGCATCGCTGGAAGAGCCTTGGTCAGACGCTGCAACATTTCTTTTTCTTCCGGGGCAAGGGATTCTTTGTCGCTCCAATATCTTTTCAGGTCATTCAATAACTGATAGATCATATTCCATCTTGATTTTGTTTCCAGATTGCTCTTTTCTCATCGTAGCTTTTTTCGTTCCACCAGGATTCACAGGCATCTACAAAAGCCTGATTCCCTTCTTCTGCCGGGAAATCCGCCTCCCGGAAACCGGTAATACGTTCCATCTGCCTGAAATCCGTACTGTCCCACCAGGCTTGCATCCGTTCCTTGAATTCCCGAAGCGAGGTGAAATGCAAATGATCGTCACATTCACCGCACCAGTTGTCGTCCTTGTCGTACTCGGTAGCACCGATATATTCGTGTGTATTGGGTTCAACCCATACAAGCTGCTGGATGTCGAGCGAGCCGCACTCGTCGCAGACAAGAATCTCCTCGTCATTCTGAACCAGAAAACCGTACTCGGTCAGCCAATGGGTAATTACTACAAGACCTTCAATCTGGATTGCGTCGATAGGCAGATAGAAGTTTTCTCCGGACTCGCCGTTTAGCGTGCAATAGAGCGCACCTCCTTTCATGAACAACCCATACAGGGTCGCCGCCTCATAACCCCCATATCTGGCGAAAGCAGAGCAGTCGTAAGACACCACGATTGGCGATTCATCATACTCCTTGTCTTCGTTCTCATTGAGGTAAAACGTATCGATGTATCCCTTGTTCCGTCTGACGGTATCAAGAATAGAGCTGGTCAGTTGTTTACGGATGAGGGTTAGTTGAAACAGGTATCCATCCCGGCGAATCCGCCGCCGGATTTCCTGTTCCAAAACGGGACGTGCCCGTTCAAGCATCTGACGAAGGCTGCATGTCTGCGGACACGATTCGTCCAACGAGGCACATCGTTCACGGATGACCAACTTGGTTATACGGTCATATTCACTATTTACCAGCCTGTTCCACTCGTCCGCATTGGATGACTGCGGGAAGTAGCAGTTAGGCATATAATTCTTTGCCTGCCGGACAACAGATTCTTCAGAATGTATTGTGGAACAGGTTCCCATATTGGTGTTGGACTGATGTTCATGTTTCATATTGACTTCAATTGTTTTTGTTATTGGCACGGTTCTCAGAACCAGGAGATATGCACCTCCGAGTTCCGCTGGTCGCTGTCGTTGATCAGCCGGTCAAGTACCGTGATGAATTTCTCGCGGCCAATTCCGGCATTCTTGAGCTGTTCAAGAAACGCCTTCTCGTTTTCCTGGTACTCTTCGTCCTGTTCGACGATATGGCGGCGCAATTCGACCAATTCGGAGCTGCGGAGACCATCACCCACACAGTAGACAAATCGGAGGTTAAACAGACGGCAGACAAGGTGGTGCAAAAGGTCAATTCCACAACCATATCGGTCGCGGACAATAAGGTTGCCCTGGGGGATGAGAACGCCACCGAACCGCTGGTGTTGGGAAACGAACTTGCCCAACTGATGCTTGACTTTATGACCGAATGCAGCAAAGTTATGACACCGACCTTGATGGGAACGATGTCGCCGATTAACTTCCCCAATTTCATATCCCTGACATCCCGTATACAAAAGTTCCTTTCCAAAACCAGTTATACCAAATGAGTGTAGAACTGCATCCCGATATCGAAGCATTGGACAAATCGAGCCTCTGTTACTCGATTTATTCCCAGCTATATCATAATTTCTTCAATGCTCAGCAGAAGAAAGATGACGAACATCCCTACGGAATTGTGGAGGGAGATGATACCAGCATTCGTCTGAAAAACACTGCGTATGGTTTTGCGTCCGCCATTGCGGGTGCCGTAGCCGGTGAAGGAGCTTCCGGGGGTGGCGGGCTGATGCTGGAGTATCTGAAAAAAACAGGCGGAGACATGACCGGCCTGTTGCGTGCCCAATATGGTTTTGAAGCCGGGGTACATAATACCCGAATTCTGGAGACCTATGTACAGGAACAGTTAGACGAGGAAGGGGTTGTTACAGGTGTGGAATATGGCATACGCCTGACCGGAACGCTGCGTATCGGTGGTGACAGTTTGTATCTTGGCGGACGTCAGGTACTTCGTTATGACGCAGACGGAGGCGTGGCAACCTTGGATGCACCGACGATCGATTTAAAGGATGGCGAAATCCATTCTTCCGGGAAACTGATTTTCGGCGATGAGGAGAGCGGGATTGTCATTTCACCGACACACCTGCTGGTCGGAGGTATGCAGGTCTATCATCAGGGGAACGCCAACCTGGGACATATAAACTGGGAGATGCAGGATGCGACCGTCCGTCGCGACCTTGCCGTGTCTGGTAATTCCGCATTGAAAGGAGGTCTGGAAGCCCTGCAAGGAGTGAGCCTCGGTGATGACGGCAAAAGTCTGCTTACCTTCTCCGGAGAAGATGTGGCTTTGAGCGGCTTCTTGTCATTCCTGGACGGTTACGGTATCCGTATCGGCGGTACGCCCGTGCTTGTGCGTGCGGACCGGGACAAGATACAGTTGGGCAGTTTGGGGGGAGATCTGCTTCTGGGAACCGAACAGACCCCGAAGATCCGTCTGTTCTCGGGTCTCTCCGACCTGGACGGAGAATGCCTGATGCTTTCCCCGTATGGTAAAGCCTGTTTCCCGGGCTCTCTGACCGTTCGGCATAATTACGGTGCAGAACTGCTGTCGTCCTATCGTGTAGATGCGTCGGATGAAGGTATAGTCATTCATAAGAACCTTCGGCTGGGTTCATCAGGCGGGTTTCTGATACGGGGAGAAAACGGTGGTCTGGCCCTTTCTTCACCCGTCGCCTATGATGAAGCGCAATCGCAGGTTCTGATTCCCCGCCGCACATTTCTGGGACACCGGTCATCGACCAGTCTGTACGCTCCACAGAACCGAAGGAGCGAAAGTTTCTTTATTACCACGGACGGGGACTTTATCACGGTGGATACACCTCTGGAAGCACGCGGTCACATCGGCATCGACGGTTCGTACACCCGATTGACCGACGGAATCCTATACTTGACTGAAGCATTGCGTCTACAGGCCGTTACTGAAGGCATCAAGCACTACGGAAACAGCTTTTTCAAAGGAGCGCTCTCGTCCGAGTTCTTCTCCTCGGGATTTGCAGGAAGCGGGTGGGCCATACAGACCAACCTTACCACCGGCAGCGTAACCGCCACCTTTGACGAAATCGTGGCGCGCAAGAAGTTCCGTGCGTATGAGTTCGAAGTCATGAAGATAAATGCTACCAACGGTTCCCTTTGGGTCAGCGACAGTTGCTCGGGAGACCAGGTAGAAAAGATTGCCTGAACATGTCCGAATACATCTGTCCCAAATATAAAATCCGTATTGACCCGGACTCGCACAAGACACAAGGGTTACAGGCCGGAGATATCGTCCGGCGCCAATATGTGGCGCGGGATAGAAGCGTATACTCCCTGATGGCGGTGCTGGAAAGCGGCGTGGATGTTATTTCGGGCAAGGACTCTCCTTATTTTGTCGGAGCCTTGCTCGATGGAGACGAACCGAGCAGCGGAGAATTACTGGATTTTGTGCGTTTGACGAGTCTTTGTGACCTTTCACGCAGCGGAGCGCTCTACCTTACGGCAACCGACGATCAGGCTCCGTACATGGATGTCATTGACGGAATGGCAACCGAGCGCTCTCTATGCTTTCCTGTTCAGGACGGGGGAACGGTGGATATTCCCGATAAAACGAAATACGCCGTTTTCGGTGAAGGGATTGCGGCTGAATACCGGGCATCCGCCCCGGGTGCAGAGCGTATCATGCGTATGACCTGCCTTACGGCAGTAGATGGAACCCGAGGACTGAAACAGATACTGGAAGAAAACGTGGACCACCCCGAACGTCTACTGGTCTCCTTTCGTGCGCGCGCTTCAGCCGGTACAGGCAGCATGGCGCTCAAATTCGGTTACACGAACGGAGAGAAGTATGATGCACAAGGGACTGTTACCGTGTCGTCGGATTGGGAATTCAAGTTGTGGGTCTGCACGGTGGAATATCCCGGACGCTACAGCCGCAGTCTGGTCATGGACTGCCGCACCCTGCTTGACAAAGTCGGGAATTGGTGCGAAGTGGCCGATCTGAATATTGTCCGCCTTTCTTCCGTTTCGGGCTTTACCGGAGCCACCAAAGGTCGCGTAGGCAAGCTCTCCGGCATCGTGGATCCTGTATTCGGTCTTCTGGATGGGTACGGCGCTTACTTCCAGAATCTTTATGCTACCCGCAATGTCAATATCGCTGGAACATTGACGGCTGGCGACGAACACGGTTTCAGTTCAACCTTTTATGTGGGCAGGATACATAAAAATGTCTTGCCGAACAGCCTTTCTTGTGCATTCTCCGGTTCACGGCAGGTAGAAGAGGCTTCCCCATGTTGGTTGAAACCGACAGTTCGCTCTATGCCCAAAGCGGGGAATGGCGTTCCGCCCATCTGGGACAGCCCTGCTGTTTCTCGCTCTGGATTCGCCCGGATGAAGCCGGAACCATACGGTTTTATCAGGATGAACATCTGTTGGTGTCGTTGGAAGTAGTCCCGGCTGACGGATGGATACGACACAAGATGTCGTTTCTGCTCCGCCCCTCGGACAATCCTCAGTTGAGTATAGTCTTGTCCACATCGTTTCCCGTCTTGCTCTCTGCGCCACAGTTGGAGCTGGGAACTACGGCCTCTCCGTATCAGGCCACCGATGAGGTTCTGAACGATACCGACGACTACGGAGCCTGGTTCAACCGGGGCGGAATCGGCGGAACAATCCAGCATCCGTTGTTGAGCCTGAATGAAGACGGTTCAATAGTCTCCCGTGATGGTTCGTTTGTCATCAACCCCGATGGAACGGGACATTTCGCCGGTGGTCGTTTCAAATGGACGCGAGACACCATAGAACTCAGAGGCGTAACTATCCGTTGGGAGGATTTCGATGAAGAGACTCAGGAATTGCTTAAACCCCGCTCGGTATCACTGACCGGAGGCAGTGCCTTCCATTATTCCGATGCACTGACACCTGTTGTAGAACCCGCACAGATAGCTCTGGTTGCCGTGGAATACAATTTCGAACCGGAAAGCAGACTGTGGGAATATCTTGCTTCCGACGGTGCATGGAAAGATGCCGGCAATCGCAGTTCCCTGTTCGAGATGGCTCCTGCTTTTCACGGATGGGAAGGGCGTGATACGCTTACCCTGCGGTACACGGCAACCGTCGGAACAGAAAAAATCTGTGCCACCCACACTTTCTTCAAACTTTACGACGGGGATTCATCCTATACTGTTTATGTAGAGTCCGAAAATGGCACAACCTTTCGTAACGGAATTGTATCCACGACTCTCCGGGCCCGGGTCTACCGTGGTGGTGAAGAGATAACGGAGCAGATTCCGGACGGTAATTTTCATTGGACACGTGTCAGTTCGGATTCTCAGGCCGATGCGCTCTGGAACTGCGGACAGCATGAAGGCCGCGAACTGGAAATCAGCGGAGATGATGTTTGGCGCAAGGCCGTGTTTGATTGCGAGGTAACCATATCGAACAAAATAGAATAACAGAATTATGGCATTGAAAATAGCACGCGGGCAAGTAACGATCATCGACCAGAACGACGCCATCTCCTTACAGGCGTTCATCGGTTCGTCCCAGCCCCTCACTCAGGTCTTCAACAAGGACACGAACACCTACGCACCCTCGTGGGCGGCCTCTCCCTATCTGATACTCACTCCTTCGCTCTATGTCAGCGGAAAGGCATCGGTCGATCAGATAACCTCCGTGGGCAATGCCTCCAGCCTTACCCCCGGTATCAAGAGCGGTACGGCCAAGTGGTACAAGAACGGCACGGCCATCACCTCAGGACAGGATTCTTGTACCATCGGCGCCTCTTCCGCCAAATATGCGTTGACAATAAAGGCGAATCACATGAGCGTCTCCGACCCGCAGGTACGGTACGCGTTTGAAGCGATATATATCGATGCCAATGGGTTGGAGATACCGTTCCGCGCGGAAATACAGTTCACCCAGCACCTGAGTGCCGGAGCCACCATCGTGGCTGTGGCATATGCTCCGGACGGAGTGGTTTTCAAGAACGACGAAGTCCCGACGCTCAAGGCACACTGCGACCTTTGGCGCGGTGCCACGATAGACACGACGAACGTGACCTACGCCTGGGGCATCAAGGATTCCGCCGTCTTTGCTGACACCACGTTGACTGCAAAGGCCGATTCCGGGGCATCCACCATCACCGTAGCATCGGTAGCCAATATGGAGGCGGGCGGTAAAATCACCATCGGTTCGGCACAATATACCATTTCCTCGGTCAACACCCCCTCCAAGATTGTGACCCTGACCTCCACGCTGAGTGCCGCCGCCGAGAGCGGTGCCAAGGTGTCGTGCCCTTACTACAATTCGATGCTCGGTGCAGGCTGGGCCTGTCTTACCTCTTCCAATCCTCGTGGTGTCACTGCGGGTTGGACGACCAATGAAATCACCATTACGGCCGATGCCGTACTGAATTTCGAGACGTTCAAATGTGCCATCAAGGACACCGACACCTCTACCGGCAACGCATCCGCCAACAAGGTGGTTTGTGACATCATCTCTTTCACCGATATGTCCGACCCCATCACGGTGGATCTGGTCAGCCAGAAGGGTTTTACCATCAAAAACAACTCCAACGATGTGGATGTGCGTGCCGTCCTGTACCGCAACGGGGAAGAACTTGACGAAGAGGGCTCGGACTACACCTACACCTGGAAGTTGTGGAATGCCGCCGGCACCTCTGTTACCAAGACTTATAATGGTAAATCCATTACGGTCGCCCGGACCGACGTTACCGGGAAGGGCGTACTCATGTGTGAAGTATCAAAATAGGACAGCAACCGTATGTTTGCCTCTGGTTATATCTTATAAATTGGTTTGGTTGTGGCGGGATTAAAACCCGCCACATTTTTTTTCATCTATTCTTACGATAAAGAGTTTATGGCAAAGACACTGGTTGCCCGAGGTCAGGCGACAATTACTGTACAGAAAGACGGATACACAATCACCCAATCCTTGTCTGAATATGTATTCCCCGCCGACCAGAACGGGAAGATCCTTTCGGCAGTCTCTGTAACCTCCATGATACGGGTGTCGCTGGGAGACAATGATTTCACCGCTTTCACCCTTGGAACGGTCAGCAAGCCCGCCGGTTTTTCCGCTGTGACGGTGGACAATACCCGCAAGAGTGTCACCTTTGCCGTGGCGGCCAATACCACAACTCTGGCAGAGCATGGGACAATCAGTATTCCCGTGGTCATCTCGGGCGTAACCTATACGCTCTCTTTCTCGTGGAGCAAGGCGCGTGCGGGGGCCCCCGGCAGCGCAGGTGCGGACGCCAACCTGCTGGACTGGGTGAAAGACTGGAACAGCCAGAAGACCGTGATTGACAGCAATACGGTCATCACCCCCAAAATATTCGCAGGAACAAAGAACAGCGACGGCACGATTTCCGGTGTTGCCATCGGTATTTTCCCTCTTTCGACGAAAACCGCGTCGGGCACCATCACCACCGAGACGGTAACGGGCGTATACGGATTCAAGGACGGCTACAAGACGTTTGCGGTGGATAACGGAGGTAACGTGCAGCTTGGATATGGCGACGAGATTGTAAAATACAACGCTTCCACCGGTAAGATAGAATTCGGGGCCGGTGTGAGCCTGAACTGGACAAACGCCATCAGCCAGGCCAAAAATGAAGCCATCAGTGCTGCCGCCTCCGATGCTACGGACAAGGTGAATGCTCTCCGCATCGGTATCCGCAACTACATCCGCAACAGTGCTTTCGAGGAGGCGCTCTCGGGGGGTTCTACGG
>ERZ779697.595-NODE-595-length-17226-cov-1.84544_pt1 | contig 17226 bp, 18 predicted proteins | sample MGYA00511881_ERZ779697 | MGnify/ENA primary metagenome ERZ779697 (study PRJEB29588, sample SAMEA2148105) | human gut metagenome | biome: human gut; feature: human-associated habitat; material: faeces | place: Denmark | collected 2008/2010 ... | reverse complement strand
GACCGTCTTCACCGCCGCTCCGGCTGTTGTTGAGAAGTTCAACGCAACGCCCAACGCTGCAAAGCTCAAGGCTACCGGCGTCGTTCTCAGCTACATATGCCCGCTGATGTATATGAACAACCCGCTTGCAGGTAAGATGCCCGTCATCACCAACTCCAACAAGCTCAGAACATATACCACCTCGCGCTACTACACCAGCGCCGAGATTCTCGATATCATCACAAAGGAGGCAAAGTAACAATGAAACAGTTCAAAGGACGCCCTGTTGCCGCAGGCAAATGCACGGCAAAAGCTCTCGTTTCTCACAACGGATTCAATACCCTTGCTTCCTTCCAGAAGAGCCTCCAGTTCGGCGACAAGACCGCTAAGTGCGGCGATCAGAACAACCCCGATCTCTTCGGCAAGCCCATGGTCGGCACGGCTCTCTGCCTATCGGCTCGACGACCGGCGGCATGGTTCTCTACTGCGCAAAAGTCATGGGCAGAACTCCCGCCTGCCTGCTCTTCTCGGAGCATATAGACTCGCTCGCGGCTGCCGGAGCTATTCTCTCCGCAGTCTGGACTGACGATCCGATGCCCACAGTCGACTGCCTTGGCGAGGAGTTCCTCAACTATGTCAAGGACGGCATGACCATCACCGTTGACGAAGACGGCACAGTCACTGTCGAAGACTGATAACAGAAATTCAAAAAGCATCCGCGCGTTAATTCGTGCGGATGCTTTTCTTTTTATTTGTAATATCCCATTTGTCTGAGCAGGTCAACAAGCTCATCGCGGCATTCATGCGACGCTGCGGCGTAAATCACGGTATTGCCGCTGTAAATCTTGGCGGTATATAAATTGTCGTCTTCGATTGAAAAGATGCTGTAATTCGTACTCTTGTAGGTGTATTCTTTTCCGTCTTTTACCGGAAGCGTCATTCCCGAATAGATGCGCCGCGCGCTGTCGGTCGAATCCATGACACAAAAGTCTATTCTCATATCTTCGGTATGCAATGAGCGCGAATCTTCTATCAGCGAACCGACCCGCCAATCCGTACGCAGTTCGTCAGTCATGTCCGACACTGTATAGCCGTTCTCGGTCATCACGGAAGAAAAAGTTTCAATGCCCGACGGCTGAGCGCGCAGAAAGACAAGGGTCAGCGCGATAATCGCAGCCATAAGCAGCAACGCTATAATTGTTCGCTTCGGGTTTCTGCTGTTTTCTGAAGTCTCAGTATACGCTTCATCTTCGTTTTTTAGCCGTTTGCTCCGTTTTATCGCCGTCAACAGAAAGAAAATTCCTGCCGCCAAGAACAAAACTCCGCCGCCGAACGGGTATATCAGATCATCTTTATTGGGAGTGATATCCGATGTTGAATCAGACGGATTGTCGGGGTCATATTTTATTTTTATTTCGTCTCCGACGAGTCGGATGCCTGAAACGCTGCTTTTCTTGCCGGTATGTTTTTTTCAGTCCGCTTCGTATTGATATGTCAAATCATAAAATGTCGTGCTTGATCTGCTGTTTCTTTTGACGCGGCTCGAAACATCGGTTATCCGGGCTTCGGTTACTATCCAGTCCGTCTTTTGGGATTCGGCAATGTAATTTGTCACGCTCGCCGACATTAAATATATGCCGGATAATATGGCTATAACGCCGAGCAGACAGGAGATTATAAGTGATAGAGTTCTTCTTTTCATAGGCTTTATATAAGTTTGAATTTAGTCCATTTCTGATTTTTATAGCGTACAAAGAATATCGTTCCGCGGAAGAGCAGATCCATGCTCGTTCCTATCGCCACGCCTACGGCGCCCATATTGAGCCACAGACCGAACAGCGCAGAGAAGAACAGCCTCGCGGCTACAGTCAGAACAACAGAGACGGTCATGGTGAATTTCGCATCCCCCGCCGCTCTCAGTCCGCTCCCGAGCGGTCCTGCGTACGTATAGGCAAAAGCGTTTATGGCGTTATTGATGAGCACCATGATGAGCACAAGATGTTTGGCTTCATCGGATATGGCAAAGAATTTCAGCAAGAGCGGAGTCATTGCGAACACAGCCGTGTTCCACGCCAATGATAGAATGAATGTCAATTTATTGAGCTTTTTGAAATAGTGGTTTGCCTCTTCCGTATCTCCCGCGCCCATGCACTGCCCGATGACAGTCGTATAGACCGGAGCCATCGCCATACCCATCAGCGCTGCGAGCGACCATATGCTCTGCGACACACCTGTCGCGGCTATCTGATATGTTCCGAACTGTGCAACCATGCTGCTCAGCGTCACTTTGACGATCTGATGGACGCCGTTTTCAACGCCGTTCGGGACTGCTATGCCGAGCACTTTTTTGAGCAGCGAGCCGTGCCACGCGAATATACCGGAAAGCGTGTATCTTACGGGAGTTTTCCGATGCATGAAGCAATACCATGTGACGGCGACAGCGGAAATAGTCCGCGCTATCAGCGACGGATAAGCAACTCCCGCGACACCGGCGTGAAGAGCGAACACGCCGATAATATTGCCGACAACATTGACAGCGTTTGCAATGGCGGATATATACATCGACACATCGGCTCTGCCGACACTGCGGCACATCGCCGCGCCGGCGTTATAAACCGCGAGAGCCGGGAACGAATATGCAGTAATGCGCATATACTCGACGCACGCCGCCATGACATCATCCTCTACCCTGCCGAAAAGCAGATTCAAAAGCGGGCGTTCAAAGACGAGAATAAGAACGGATATAACAACCGAGCTGACAACCGAAAACATCAATAATTGACTTGCGGCTTTACCCGCCTGCTCGTTATCTTTGCTGCCGATATACTGACTGATTATTACAGCGCCGCCGGATGCGAGGGCGGAAAATAGGAAGATCGCGACGGTGTTAAAGGAGTTTACGAGCGACACGCCGGAAACCGCCGCATCGCCGACGAAGCTGACGACAAATGTATCCGCCATGCCGACGAGCAAAAGTAAAAATTGCTCGATAAACAGCGGAATAATCATCGCCCGCAGGTCTTTGTTTGTGAACATCCTGTCGTTCATTAAAAGCCGTCAATCCTCCGGTTAGTTTATATATAGATATTTTATCATATGTTGGGGGATAAATCTACCGAAGTAAAGCTAAAAAGTAAAATCGGCACATGGATGTATCTGATAACATCCATGTGATTTGATAATTTGTTGCTTGTTTGTTAGTTATATGTTAGTTGTGTTTGATTACATAACCGAAAGCAGTCCGTTTTTCAACTGCCTTAAAATAGCCACAGCTCTTGAAAACATTGGGTAGTGAAAAATGAATAGTGAAGATGTAAAAAGTAAAACTCCCGCACAAAAGTGCGGAAGTTTCTGGCTGGGATGGCTGGATTCGGACCAGCGAATGACGGAGTCAAAGTCCGTTGCCTTACCCCTTGGCTACACCCCAAAATATCGGTAATATATAAAAAACGCAAAACATTTCTGCTTTGCGTTGGTTTGCTGGGGTGGATAATCGGATTCGAACCGATGACCTCCAGGGCCACAACCTGGCACTCTAACCAACTGAGCTATACCCACCATTTAGTTTGCTGCGGGCACATCAAGAGATATGCCCGCAGGCTTGGCGCGCTTGAAGGGACTCGAACCCCTGACCCACTGCTTAGAAGGCAGTTGCTCTATCCACCTGAGCTACAAGCGCATATTGGAGCGGGTGATGGGAATCGAACCCACGTAACCAGCTTGGAAGGCTGGAATTCTACCATTGAACTACACCCGCAGTTAATTGCCGTTCTGTGACGACGGCAATTATTTTAACAAATAACTTTCGATATGTCAAGTGTTATGGCAAGATTTATTTAAAAAATCATTCACATTTTGTCGGCTCATATCCGGCATCCTTGACAGCGTTCATTATAACGGCGTTATCGACATCATTTTTGAGCGTAAGCACCGCTTTTTTGTCCTCAAGGCTGACTTCAACGCTCTCAACTCCGTCGAGCGCTTCGAGTGCCTTCTGAACATGAGCTGTGCAGTGGTTGCACATCATACCTTCGATATAAACTGTCTTTTTCACAGCTGTTTCCTCCGTATTTTTTATATTCCCTTCTGCCGGCATGAGCTCAGGGAGCTTGACCGGCGGTTTTGACTTGCCTTTGAACGGGCGATCGGGCTTGAAGAAATTGAGTCTGAGCGCATTGGTGACAACACAGAAGCTCGAAAGGCTCATTGCCGCCGCACCGAACATGGGATTGAGCGCGATATTGAACACGGGTATCAGCGCGCCTGCAGCGATTGGGATACCGATGCAGTTATAGAAGAACGCCCAGAACAGATTCTCATGAATATTCCTGAGAACCTGGCGCGAAAGGCGTATCGACGCCGCAACATCGCGGACGCTCGACTTCATCAACACAACATCAGCCGCATCGAGCGCAACATCGGCTCCAGCGCCTATAGCAATACCCGTATCCGCCTGAGTGAGCGCAGGAGCATCGTTTATGCCGTCGCCGACCATGGCGACCGTGCCGTACTTCTGGAGCTTTTTGACCACATCCGCCTTGTCACCCGGGAGCACATCGGACACGACATTTTCTACGCCTATCTGCTTTGCCACAGCGAGTGCCGTACGCCTGTTATCGCCCGTGAGCATAACGGTTCTGACACCCATGCTCTGGAGTTCGGATATTGCCTGTTTGCTGTCGTCTTTTACTACATCGGCAACCGCGATTATACCGGCAAGCTTGCCGTCAATGGCGAAATACAACGGCGTTTTACCCTCACCTGCGAGTCTCTCGCCGGCGGCTTCCATTGCAGAATCTAGAATTCCTTTTGATTTGAGCAGAGATGCATTGCCGCCTATCGCGGATTTTCCGTTTATCTCCGCACTGACTCCGTGACCGGGCAGAGCGGAGAAGCCCTGCGCCTCATCAGCGATTATATTGCTCTCCCCTGCCTTGCGCGTTATCGCCGCGGCTAGCGGATGTTCGCTCTTGCTTTCGAGCGAAGCCGCGAGTTTCAGCAGCGAATCATTATTAAATCCGTCGGCGGGCACGATATCGGTGACCTGCGGCTTGCCCTGAGTCAGCGTTCCGGTCTTGTCGAGGACGACTATCTGAGTTTTTCCGGTCTGTTCAAGCGCGGTCGCAGTCTTGAACAGCACTCCGTGCTTTGCGCCCATACCGCTGCCGACCATTATCGCGACAGGGGTTGCAAGTCCGAGGGCGCACGGGCAGCTGATGACAAGAACGCTTATTGCGCGGGCAAGCGCAAAGCTGAACGGGCGACCGGAAATAAGCCACGCCACGCCCGCAACAAGAGCTATCGCCATAACAGTCGGGACGAATACACTGGACACTTTATCGGCGATTTTCGCTATCGGAGCTTTTGTTGCCGAGGCATTTTCGACCATATCTATTATCTGGCTGAGCGTTGTATCCTCGCCGACACGCGTCGCTTCGCAAGTAAGAAATCCGTTCTGATTGAGCGTAGCCGCGCTGACGAGACTGCCCGGCGCTTTGTCAACAGGGATGCTCTCGCCGGTAAGCGCCGATTCATCAACCGCGCTCTCGCCGCTTATAACTCTGCCGTCAACAGGGATGCTCTCGCCTGGTCTGACAACGAAAGTATCGCCTTTTACGACTTCCTCCGCGGGTATAACCTGCTCCTTGCCGTCTCTTATCACACAGGCGGTTTTCGGCGCGAGATCCATGAGGCTCTTTATCGCATCTGTTGTGCGCCCTTTGCTGACGGCTTCAAGATATTTGCCGACGGTTATAAGTGTCAGTATCATTGCCGCCGACTCAAAATAGAGTCCGTGAAGATGGTGCATCGCCATCTGAACATTGCCGTTCACCGCCGCGTTGCACATTTCAAAGAGCACCGCTGTACTGTATATATAAGCCGCAGCGCTTCCGAGCGACACTAGCGTGTCCATGTTCGGCGCACCGTGAAAAAGACTCTTGGTTCCGCTGATGACAAATCGCTGATTTATAACCATAACAGCTGTCGTCAACAGGAGCTGATAAAGTCCTATCGCAAGCGGATCCGAAGCAAATATCTGCGGCACGGGCCAGCCCCACATCAGATGTCCCATCGAGACATACATCAGCGGGAGGAGCAGCACGACCGATGCTATGAGCCTATGGAGTATTTTTTTCGGCTCGTTGCTTTCAAGCAATGTTTTTTTGTTTTCTTTTTTGCCGCCCTGATTCTGCGGCGATGCGCCATAACCCGCCGCAGATACGGCTGAGCATATTTTCTCGGCAGTGGCGGGTGAAGAGAAATCGACGGTCATGGAATTTGTCAGCAGACTGACCGTCACCTCTTTCACACCCTCTACCCCGCGCACCGCGCGTTCAACATGGGCGCTGCACGCGGCACAGGTCATGCCGGTAACATCAAATTTTTCCATCTGTCTCACTCCGATTATTTGAGCTTCTTAATGAGTTCAACAGCCTCCGCTATGACCTCATCGTCGCCGTTTTTTATACCCTCGGCGACACAGGTCTCCATATGCTCTTCAAGTATAATATAGCCGACATTTCTCAGTGCATTCTGGGCGGCGGCAAGCTGAATAAGAATATCGCCGCAATATCGGTTATCGTCGAGCATATTTTTTATCCCGCCGAGCTGACCGATTATCCGGCTGAGCCTGTTTTGAAGAGCTTTTACTGTATCGTCGCTCCGCGGCGTCGACTTATGCCGACAGCATTCGCAGCATTTATTTTCATTTTCCATTCTGTCATCTCCCGTTTCTGTCTTTAGCTTGATTATATACCCCAGTGGGGTATTTGTCAACACCGCTTTTATATTATTTTATCCAAACCGCACCAAAGCAAATAAAAAAAGAGCTGCCCATTTCTGAGCAGCTCCCAAAAAATTTGATTTTTTAAGCGATTATATATTCTCGAAGCCGCTGAAGCCCTTGAATATACGCTCGTCGTACTCGTTGTTCTCGTCCTTATCGTGGAGGGGATACCAAACCTGAGCAAAGAACGGATTGACCTTTGCCTCGGCATCGTATGCCCAGTGGAACTTCTTGCCTTCGCTGTCGGAGGGAAGCTCCTTCGGGCACCAGTGACCGCCCTTGAGAACAAGGTTCGGGGTCATCTCAAACTCGTGGCCATGAGCGCACTTCCACTTCAGAGGAGTGAACAGGTCTCCCTTGGTCATCTCGGTCGAGAGGCACTCGCCGCCGCGGAAAGCAGCAGCCTTCTTCATATCCTCGAGGTCAAGCTCGCTTTCGGGCTTGCTCTCATCATAACCGTGGTCAAGAAGGGTAACTTCCTCGGTGGGACGCTCGATCTTGAAGGTATCCCAGTTGCCGATAGCTTCCCAGTTCTTCTTGGAACCATAGTAAGCGGTGATTCTGTCTTCAACATTGTTGGAGATCCACCACATGGTGCCGTAAATCTCGGTGTTTGCAAGCTTCTTCATGAAGGTCTTCTTGAGAATACCAGCGAAGGGCTTTGCAAGGAAAGCGAGTTTATAGTAAGGTGCAACCTGAGTCATCATCTGCTTGAAGTATGCCTTCACGGGGATGTTGGCTCTGAAGTGCAGGTACTCCTCGAGTTTATCCGAGTCAGCATACCACTGACCGTGGAAGTTGCGGAGGATGAACCAGTTGGCATCAAAGAGCTTCTTGGTGGAGCCGATGCCGAGAGTGCCGAGGAGCAGCTCCTCGAACTCGAAGTTGGTGAGTCTGTATTCCTTACCGCTGCCGATGTTGTAGAACTTTCTCCAGAAGTCCTCGGGAACGTCGGGCTCGCAGATGTTTGCAAGAAGGCGGCCGGAATCCTCAACAGTTGCCCACTCAAGCACGCCGTTTATCGGAACATGGAACATGATGGGGTCGATGTTCTTGAGGATGTCGGGATAAAGGATACCGGACTGACGAAGAGATACCCAATGCTTAAGACCGGACTCGGCGAAAATGCTCTCGGCGATGGTCTTGCTTATCGCATAGTGATCGTAGATGCTGATTTTAATCGGGTCACCGGTTCTTGCCCAATGGATAGGAGCGTTTCTGTCGCCCGTCTGAGCAACGGTGCCGATGTAAACGACCTTGATGTCGTCCTTGTTGGGCTGAGCCTTAACGGCGTCAACTATGTTCTTAGCAGCGGTGGTGTTGGTCTGAATGGTCTTTGTCGGATAATAGTCAGCCGAAGGCGAGACCATTCCGCCGACATGGAGAACATAATCGGAACCCTCAACGCACTTGAGAACATCGTCATATTTCTTCAGGTCGCCCCAGACGATCTTAACGCTGGGATCATTAAGGTAATTTGCGAATTTCTTTCTGTTTTTCTCACTGTCGCGAAGAAGCAGGACTATGTTAAGCTTATCTTTTTTCTTGTAAAGCTCTTTGAAGCCTGCCCAGCCCATATGGCCGGAAGCGCCTGTGAGAAACACTGTCTTTTTTTCTGCCATGAGTGTTTTCCCTCCATTTGCATTATTACAGGATGTATAATAGCACATTAAAATGCGTTTTATTTTATATTTTAGCATTATATGTCAAAAATTACACTCAAGTGCAAAAAATATAAGCGCAAATGTATCGATAAAGCCTTATCGGTGTATCTCAAGGAAGCGGGATATATTTTCAACTGTCCTTCTGTCGAGGAAGTGTTCTATAAGCTCGGTCTGGCGCAGCTCGGATTCACTCGAATTCATGCGGCGCAACAGGCTCTCTATAACATCGTGGCGGAAGATAAGATACTCCCCTATCCCCCTTCCTCTCTTGGTGAGATATATCGTTCCGTATTTTTCAAATGTCACAAGCCCTGTCTCGCTGAGCTTATGCACCATTTTAGATGCGGACGATTCGCTGACATTTATCTTTCGCGCAAGCACACCGAGGCGAACCGAACCGGACTGCGGACAGTTGCGGCAAATCATCTCGAGATAGTCTTCCTGCGACGCCGTGAGTCCGTATTCGCCCCTGTATTCGCTGCCGTTGAAAGTAAAAAATTTTTCGCCGCCGTCCATGCCCATTCACCCTTTTCGCAGATGCCGATATTATGGTATCGGGAAACTTTCTTTCCCCGGGTAAACTTATATTAAAGGGTGAATCAAATTATGAGTCTTGTCTCTTTGAATACATTATCGGTCGGCGAACAGGCATATGTAAACAAACTCGGCTTCGGCGCGAACGACCGACGCAGAATGCAGGACATCGGTCTTATCGACGGAACGCGCATTGAGTGTCTCGGCAAAGCTATATCCGGCGACCCGGCGGCGTATTTAATTCGCGGCGCGGTCATAGCACTCAGAAGCGAAGACGCCGCAAAAATAGCGGTCAGCAAGATATGACGGCGCGGAGGCGGTAAAATTGGGATTGACGCGCACTTCAACGGGAAAGCATAGCATGGACGCAAATACGCCCGCTCTCAAATCTGATCCCGGCGATATTGTGATAGCCCTCGCCGGGAATCCGAACGTCGGCAAAAGCACGGTGTTCAACGCTCTGACCGGCATGAATCAGCACACCGGCAACTGGACGGGAAAAACCGTCGCCACCGCCTGCGGGTCGTTCAGAAAAAACGGAAAGAATCATATTCTGGTCGATCTTCCCGGCACATACTCGCTCTTCACGCACTCGGTTGAAGAGGAAGTGGCGCGGGACTTTATACTCAGCGAAAACGCCGACGCCTGCATAGTTGTTTGCGACGCAACATGCCTTGAGCGAAATCTGAATCTTGTTTTGCAAATAATTGAAATAACTCCGCGCACTGTCGTTTGCATTAATCTCATGGACGAGGTGAAGAGAAAGAAGATATCAGTTGATATTCCCGCTCTGTCGCGCGAGCTCGGTGTACCCGTAATCGGAACGAGCGCGCGCAGCGGCAAGGGGCTCGACGAGCTGATTGACGCAGTTGACTCAGTAATATCAAAAAAGTCCGCCCCCATAGAGCCTGTGCATTATGGGAGCGGAATCGAAGAAGCGATAAAAATACTTACGCCCGCTCTGAGCGAAAAATCAAGCCACCCGCGGCGCGATGCAATGCGGATACTCTCGAGAGAAATTGAAGCTCCCGACCCGGCGCAAGATGAGGCAAAACTCGCAAATGAAGTAATTGACAGATTCGGGCTTACGCATGAAATGATACGCGACAAAGCGGCAATAGCCGCCGTTATGAGGGCTGAAGATATATTCAAAAAATGTGTCACAACAAGCGCAAAGCACTCGGCGGCAGACAGAAAGCTCGACCGCATATTCACGGGGCGTGCCGGGATTTTCGCCATGCTCCTGCTGCTCGCCACCGTGCTGTGGCTCACTGTATACGGGGCCAACTATCCGTCAAATCTGCTGTTTTCGGCTTTTGATGCGCTCGGGGCAAAACTGCGGCAATTACTATATTTGATAAACGCTCCCGATATTCTGACGAGCGCGCTCATTGACGGAGTATACAGAGTTCTGACATGGGTCGTTGCGGTCATGCTCCCGCCGATGGCGATATTCTTTCCGCTGTTCACGCTGCTCGAAGATTCAGGATATCTTCCAAGGGTAGCTTTCAATCTCGACCACAGGTTCAAGAAATCCGGCGCGTGCGGAAAACAGGCATTAACGATGTGCATGGGATTCGGCTGCAACGCGGCAGGAGTTACGGGATGCCGGATAATCGATTCGCCGCGCGAGCGCCTCATGGCGGCAGTCACGAACGGATTCGTGCCGTGCAACGGGCGATTCCCGACGCTGATATCGCTGATTTCACTGTTTATCGTCGGCGCACTGCCCGCTCCGTTTGACTCGTTTGCCGGAGCCGCTCTGCTGACGGCGCTCATAGTTCTGTCCGTCTTTGCGACCTTTGCGGCGTGTTCCCTGCTTTCAAAGACGATACTTCGCGGAGTACCTTCATCATTCACGCTCGAGCTGCCGCCGTATCGCCGACCTCAGATAGGCAAAGTTATAGTGCGCTCAGTATTCGACCGCACGCTCTTTGTGCTGGGCGCGCCGCGGCTGTCGCGGCTCCCGCCGGGCTTATAATATGGATAAGTGCGAACATAAAAATAAACGGCACGAGTATTTTTTCATATTGTTCTGATTTTCTTGACCCGCTCGCGCGGATCTTCGGCATGGACGGAGTCATTCTGACTGCGTTCATTCTCGGATTCCCGGCAAACGAGACTGTTGTGCCGATAATGCTCATGGGCTATCTCGCCGACAGCGGCATCTCACAGACTGACGGCGCCGCACTGCACACACTGCTTACAGCAAACGACTGGGACATAAAAACAGCCATATGCGTGATAATATTCATGCTTTTCCACTGGCCGTGCTCAACAACGCTGATAACGGTAAAAAAAGAGACGGGCAGCATGAAATGGGCTGTTATCGCCGCACTTCTGCCGACCGCCGCAGGGCTTATATTATGTTTTGCCGTGTCTCATATTTTCGCGCTGATCTGAGAGAGCAAGCCGGGAACTTCCGAAAGCTCTTTTATTGTGTAGTCCGGCTTTATGTCGTTGTCATTTTCTATTCCTTTGGGATTGAACCAGACGGTTGTTATCCCGGCGTTTATGCCGCCTTTTATGTCAGAGCTCAGGCTGTCACCGATTATGACCGTTTCGCTGAGCGAGAAATCGGGTATCTCCGCAAAGCAGGTATCAAAGAACTGCTTGTCCGGCTTATTGGCGCCGAGAATCTGAGAGATAAATATGCCGTCCATATATTTTGCGATTCCGGAGCTTCCTATCCTGCCCTCCTGTACCTTTGCGGTGCCGTTTGAGACTATATAAAGTCTATACTTTCTGTAAAGCTCCTCGAGCAGCTCGGGCGCACCGGGCATAAAATAGTGGCCGATTGCGAGCATACTTTCATAATACGCAGTCGCCTTTACGGGATCGCACTCGACGCCTATCGTTTTAAACAGCTCGCGGTAGCGCCCGACTTTAACTTCTTCGCGCGAGATTTCGCCGAGTTCGAGGCGCTTCCAATGGGCTGCGTTTATTGTGCTGTAGAGAGCCAGTGTCTCCTCGGTCGGGTCGATGCCGAAATGCACAAGTGTTTTCGTGAGGGCTATTTTCTCCGCCTTATGAAAATCGAAGAGCGTATCATCCAAGTCAAAGAGCACATTTCTTATCATCATAAACCTCCGCGGACTTTTTCGACTATTATAGCACCGATTTTATTTCTATATAGTATATATCAGAATTTTTTACCGAATATTTTTCGTTGCGAGGCACTTGTTCACAATTTGTTTAAATTCGAGTGGTACGATTGTCGCGGTCATTATATGGGAACACTTGGGAGGCCGCACAAAAATGAATAATGCAGCAGAAAACAGACGAAAAAAAGCACTTCTGATAGTCAATCCTTGCGCGGGAAAGAACAGAACGAGATCAGATCTCGGTGAGATAATCAACGCCTTTCCGGACGGCGTTTTTGACTTCACCATCAAATACACCACCTGCCAGGGCGACGCAGTGAATATAGCGCGCGACTTTGCGGAGGGTCACGACCTTGTTATCTGCTGTGGCGGAGACGGCACGCTCAACGAGACTATAAACGGACTGATGAGCGCGGGAGCAAATATTCCGATAGGCTATCTGCCGATGGGTTCGACAAACGACCTCGCAGTGACGCTCGGAATACCGACAAAGCTCAACGAAGCCGCCGAGCCTCGGGGCACATGAACGGATACGATGTCGGCGACTACAACGGACATCAGTTTTCATATGTTGCCTGCTTCGGCCCCGGCACAAAGATATCATACAGCACCCCGCAGAAGATGAAAAACCTGCTCGGATACAGCGCATATATGATAAACGGCTTTTTCCTGCATCTTATCCCCGCTCTCGCCGATGTCAAGCCGAGACACATTAAAATAGAATATGACGGAAATGTGCTTGAGGACGATTTCTATTTCGGCTCGTTTTCAAATTCCACTTCTGTTGCGGGACTTTTCAAATTTGACAAAGATGATGTCAAGCTTGACGACGGTCAGTTTGAGCTTCTGCTCGTGCGCAAGCTCTCTAATCCGCTTGCGGCGTTCAACATGCTCCACAGAATAATGAAACGCGACTTCGACGGCGACTCTCTTATATACATAAAAGCTTCCGAAGTAAAGCTCACATTTGAAAAGCCCGAGATATGGACGCTTGACGGAGAATGCGGCGGCGAAGCAACACAAGTAGACCTCAAGGTTCTCCACCGCGCCGTGAACATATTCTCGCCCGAAAATCCGATGTTCTCGCACAGAGAAAGCAAAGAAGAAGCAACCGTATAACCGCAAAAGTTTTATCCGCAGACTAAGCTCTGCGGATATTTTTTGTGTTTTTATATTGCTATTGATTTCTTGCGGATGAGCTATTATATTATAATGTTGTAGATTTTGCGGCATATATGTGGTATTATATTTACATATATAGTGTTGCATTCAACCGCCTATCTTATCGGCGCAATCCACAGGAGGACACAGCATGAATCTTGTTCATCTGAAATACGCAGTTGAAGTGGCTGAGACCGGGTCTATAAACAAAGCTTCTGAGAAGCTCTATGTCAGCCAGCCCAACCTCAGCAGAGCGATAAAAGAGCTCGAAGCGAGCCTCGGAGTTACCATATTCGACCGAAGCGCAAAGGGAATGGTGCTGACGCCGGACGGCGAGGTTTTTGTTCGTTACGCCCGCTCGATACTCCGTCAGGTCGACGCTATCGAAGAAGTGTTCAGCAAGGGTACGACCGAGAAGAAAAAATTCTCGATATCCGTGCCGAGGGCGAGCTATGTGACCGACGCATTCGCCGAGTTCTCAAAGCTTCTCGACAAGGACACGCCGGTTGAGATATTCTACAAAGAGACTAACTCCATGCGCTCGATGAAAAACATTCTCCAGGATGAATACAAGCTCTGCATAATCCGCTACGCCGAAGGATACGACAAATATTACAAATCGACATTCGACGAAAAGGGGCTCACCTACGAGCTTATAACCGAGTTTCAATATGTTCTGCTCATGAGTAAGAACAGCACGCTCGCAGAGAAAGAGGACATTACCTTCGACGATCTTCGCGACCGCATCGAGATAGCACACGCCGATCCGTATGTTCCATCCCTGCCGCTGTCCGAAGTCAAGAAAGAAGAACTGCCGGACAATTCGCAAAGGCGCATATTCGTGTTCGAGAGAGCAAGTCAGTTTGAACTGCTCTCGCGCAACCCCGATACTTTCATGTGGGTCTCTCCCATTCCGCAGGAGCTGCTCGACAGATACGGGCTTATCCAGCGCGTCTGCCCGGAGAACACACGCAAATATAAAGACGTGTTGGTTCACCGCAAGGATTATGAGCTGACCGATCTCGACAACATGTTTATAGAGCAGCTTGTCAAAGCGAAGCGAAAGACTTTCGGATAAAGGAGAAAATATAAAATGAAATGGTTTATAGCATCCGACATTCACGGCAGCGCGTACTACTGCCGAAAGATGCTTGAAAGATACAAAACTGAGAACGCCGACCGTATGCTTCTGCTCGGCGATATACTCTATCACGGCCCGCGAAACGACCTGCCGGAGGGCTACGCTCCCAAAGAGGTCATCGAAATGCTCAACGCGATGAAAGATGAGATTCTCTGCGTGCGCGGAAACTGCGAAGCTGAAGTCGATCAGATGGTGCTGAAATTCCCGGTTCTCGCCGACTACGCGATAATAGACCTAGGGAACAGCATTATTTACGCGACGCACGGGCATATATACAATGAAAACAATCTTCCGCCTATGAAAAAAGGTGACATTCTTCTGCATGGACACACGCATGTTCCGAAGTGCGTTGAGCATGAAGATTATACATATATGAATCCCGGTTCGGTTTCGATACCGAAAGAGAACAGCCATCACGGCTACATGACGCTCGAAAACAAAAAATTTGTCTGGAAAGATCTCGACGGAAACGCCAAAAAAGAGTTCGTTTCAGGTTAATAACACCATAAAAAAACTGAATATCCCCCACTATCTGTAAACTATGCCAAATAAAGGTAAAGGTATATCGATATCAATAATATCGATATATAAAAGTCGTAATTCCCTTTTGCGTCGTTATGCGATAGAATAGTATTGGTCAGAAGTCAGACTACTACTTTTCGGGAGGTGCAGCATGAAAACTACGGACGTGTCCAGGGCTGCTCTGGGGCGCATCCCTGTTTATCTCAAATTTATTGAGAGTCTGCCGCAAGATGTCGAAACGGTCTCGGCGACAACGATAGCAAAGGCATTGGGCTTCGGCGAAGTTCAGGTTCGAAAGGACCTCGGAGCGATATGCGGCTCCGGCAAACCGAGGATAGGTTACACCGTATCCGACCTCAAAGCGAGCCTTGAATGTCTTATCGACAGCCGCAACGGCAAAACGGTGATAGTCGGCGCAGGAAAGCTCGGAAGGGCGCTGCTCGACTACGGCGGATTTTCCGACTACGGGCTTGACATTCTCGCGGCGTTCGATACGGATGTTTCGCAGAATAACGCAAGCGAAAAACCTATACTGCCGATTGACGGACTACACGATTTCTGCAAAGAAAACGATGTCAGCATCGGAGTCATTGCAGTGCCGGCAAAGGCGGCGCAGGAAGTATGCGACAAACTCTGTCAAAGCGGCATAAAAGCCATAATGAGCTTTGCGCCGTGCAAACTCACAGCACCCGAGGGTGTAGCGATCCAATATGAAAACATGGCTCTCTCGCTCGCACACCTGAAAACACAGATAAAACAGTAAACCGTTTAGGGGGATAAAATCATGAACAACGAAAGAAAAATCATCGACAGCGTTGAAACACTTGAATCAGCTCTTGCTTCGCTCAAAGAGGCAGAGAAGAAGTTTTCGACTTACACCCAGGAGCAGGTAGACAAAATTTTCCTCGCCGCCGCTTCCGCCGCAAATAAAGCGAGAATACCGCTTGCAAAGATGGCGGTCGAAGAGACAGGCATGGGCGTTGTTGAAGATAAGGTCATAAAGAACAACTACGCGGCAGAATATATTTACAATGCCTACAAAAACACAAAAACCTGTGGTATAATTGAAGAGGACAAGGCATACGGCATAAAGAAGATTGCCGAACCCGTCGGCGTTATCGCGGCGGTCATACCCACGACGAACCCAACCCTCCACCGCTATATTCAAGTGCCTGCTTGCCCTCAAGACCAGAAACGCTATTATCATCAGCCCCCATCCCCGCGCCAAGAAATCAACCGCGGCGGCCGCAAAGATAGTTCTCGACGCGGCAGTCAAGGCAGGCGCTCCCGAGGGCATCATTGAGTGGATCGACACTCCGAGCCTTGAGATGACGAACCTCGTTATGAAAGAGGCAGATATAATCCTCGCCACCGGCGGCCCCGGAATGGTCAAGGCGGCATATTCCTCCGGCAAGCCCGCAGTCGGCGTCGGCGCAGGCAACACGCCCGCTATAATCGACGACACCGCTGATATTGTCCTCGCTGTCAACTCGATAATCCACTCCAAGACATTCGACAACGGCATGATCTGCGCATCCGAGCAGTCCGTTATAGTTCATCAGAATGTCTATGACGCAGTCAAGACAGAGTTTGCGGCTCGCGGATGCTACTTCCTTGACCCCGAGGAAACCGAGAAGGTCAGAAAGACCATTCTTATAAACGGCGCACTCAACGCCAAGATAGTCGGTCAGTCGGCTTTCAGAATCGCAGAGCTTGCGGGAGTAACCGTTCCCGAGGGCACAAAGATACTTATCGGCGAAGTCGAGAGCGTTGACCTCTCCGAGGAGTTCGCCCACGAGAAGCTGTCCCCTGTGCTTGCAATGTACAAGGCTGAGGACATTCACGACGCATTCAACAAGGCTGAACAGCTTATTGCAGACGGCGGCTACGGCCACACGTCTTCGATATATCTCAATGAAATAACCGAGCATGAGAAGCTCGACGAGTTCGCGGCGCGCATGAAGACCTGCCGTATTCTCGTCAACACCCCCTCCTCCCACGGCGGCATCGGCGATCTTTATAACTTCAAACTCGCACCCTCGCTCACCCTCGGCTGCGGCTCATGGGGCGGCAACAGCGTCAGCGAGAACGTCGGCGTCAAGCATCTTATCAACATCAAGACTGTGGCTGAGAGGAGAGAGAACATGCTTTGGTTCAGAGCACCTGAGAAGGTCTACATCAAGAAGGGCTGCCTGCCCGTCGCGCTCGACGAGCTCAAGAACATCATGGGCAAGAAGAGAGCGTTCATCGTCACCGATAACTTCCTTTACAAAAACGGCTACACCAAGCCGATAACCGATAAGCTCGACGAGATGGGCATCGTCCACGCGACTT
>ERZ779697.594-NODE-594-length-17236-cov-3.7662_pt1 | contig 17236 bp, 26 predicted proteins | sample MGYA00511881_ERZ779697 | MGnify/ENA primary metagenome ERZ779697 (study PRJEB29588, sample SAMEA2148105) | human gut metagenome | biome: human gut; feature: human-associated habitat; material: faeces | place: Denmark | collected 2008/2010 ... | reverse complement strand
GGGCATGGGGTAGATGTTTTTTCTGTAAGCAGTGATGACGTCTTTCAAGCCGTCGTCGGATGCTCCAGTTTCTTTCTTCCTACTTTCTACTTTCTCCTCTCTATTCTCTTTACTCTTATCTCTATACTCTATACTCTTATCTCTAATCTCTACGTTACTTTGTAACGCCTTATTCGTTACATCTCCGTTACTTTGTAACGCCTTTTTCTTCTTGCGATACTTGCGAACGCGGGCAGCTGATTCTGATTCGCTGCCAACCATATTCTTGACTTCTGGCATGACGGGTATCCCGCCCTGTGTTTCTTCGATAAGTCCTAAATGCTTAAAAAGGGATAATGCGACATTGACAGTATCAATGTCAAAGCCTGTCTTCTGGGAAATTTTTTTCGGCTCGTAAGGGATCGTCATATCTCCAATGGTTCTGATGAGCTCTCCCGATGTATTCGCCGTCAACAAACACATTTTGAGATATAGGACAATATAAGCGCTCCCGTTTTCCTGTTCCATTAGCCAGTCTATGGTTTCCTGCTGGAAGAAATTTTCTCGTAGCTTAATCCAATAGAAACGTTTATTTTCTGTGCTCATAGTTGCCTCATATGCGGGGCAGCGGCTTCACCACTGCCCCATCATTCCTTCTACATATCAAGTGACGCATCCAGTACGGCATCGTCTGCCTTTTCCTGATCTGAACGGGTGTCACGTACTTCTCCCGTGGCCGGGTCGACGTTGTCGGGTACGGTTTCATCGGCCGGCATGGTTTCCGCTTCCGTATCGATGGTGACGGTTTCGTCTTCTTCATCGACCATGTGTTCCGAGAGGGTCGATTTGATGGTTTCATCTGCCGCAATGGCCCGGACGAATTCCGTCTTGACCGGTGCGTACTTCAAGACTTTCTTGATGACCGTCTTCTTCGCCATTTCGTCGAAATACTTGCTCCAGGGCGAATAGGAAGAGCTGAAAGACTGGCTTGTCTTCTTGGCGTGCTGGGTGATGTCTTCCTTGCTCATCACTTCAAAGCCATAGCCGCCGTTGGTCATATGGAATACGGCATAGTACATGATGACGTCACCACGGTCCTTGATGGCCGGCACATGCCTGAGTTTCGGTTCCAGGCCGTATTCGTATTCGAATAAGTCGTTTTCATATACTTCGTGTGCCTGGATGTCCTTAATGTCCCCGCTACGGTATGCCAAGTCAATCATTCCCTTGTAACCTAGCTGGAACTGGCATTCAAGTTTCCCTTTGTTCCGGTAGGGAATCAGATAGGCCTGGCCAATCGGGGTGTTCGGTTCTACCCCGAGCTGGGCGGCCTGCATCATGGCCCCCAGGAAGCTGGCTGGCGTGCACTGCTGTAATTGCGGGTTCGTCGAGAGGGCTGTGAAGACCATCCGCGTAAAACGTTCCGGCGTCAGTACTGACGGCAGGGCCTTTTTGATTTGAGGTTCCATGACCTTGATGAGCCCTTTGAGGCTCGTGTCTTTCTGTTGCATCTGCTGTGCCTGTGCCGTCTTCTTCGTAAGTCCACCTTTGGTGTTCATGAATGATTCCTCCTTTTATTTGATGGCAAAGCGTCGGCTTGCCTTACCAATAGAAATGAAGCCTTTGTCACGTAGCGTCTGGTAGATGTCCGGCGCCGCTTTTTTGAGCTTGGAAAGGGAGCAGGTTTCCCGGGGATTCGTTGTCTTCCAGGTGACCCGGTAATCGCCAACCGTCCCGATTTCCGCTTCCCCCAGCATGTCCTTCAGCTGGTTTTCGCGAAACGTTATCTGGGCTTTCAGCTGCTCCAGAATTTCTTTGTCCCCGCGCAGGTCGTCGATGATCTGTGCCGCATCATCCGGCAGGACAATGGTTTTATCTTCCCCGTGATAGCGGTCAGCCAGTGCCTGGGCGCAGGACGCGCTCCCATCAATCGGCGGGGCTGTGTGTGTCTGCACGAGGCTCCAAAATTCCCGTTCCGCAGAAATCAGTTCCTGTATATCCTGCTCGTTCCGTTCGACCACCTTATAGATGGGGTCGTTCCCACCGATGAGGACCGCGATATACCATATAGTGAAGGCATTGGCAGTAATAGGCGTCCGGGATTTCGTCGCCCTGCCATTTCTTATACTGGCTGACGCCGGCAGTCTTGATTTCGAGGCCTGCATTCTCACCAATAACGGTACGGTCCACATTGGCCAGCATGAACGGGTATTCCCTGCTCTGGAGTGTCCCCAGGCGCTTTACCTTCTTGCCGGTTTCTTCCTGGAACCAGTCAGCAATGTTGGCTTCATTCTTGGTGCCCCAGTATACGTACTGATTGCCAGACAGGTCCGGCGGCTCTACCTGACCCGTCTTTTCCATCCACAGCTGATATGGAGATTTATATGAATTCATTCCCATGATGACAGCCGCATCACTGCCGCCGATGCCAAGGTCTCTTGTCTTGAGCCACTTTTCATGGTCTTCGGCATCTTTGACCGATAAAATCAAATCACAGTTTGTATACGTCATTGTTACCTCCTAAGCTCTTTTCTTACCTGTTCCATGAATGGGCAGTTTTTCTTGCGTCCTTTGATGTGCTGCACAATTGGCTCATTGGGAAGCAGCGTACATGTCCGGTAGTTGCGAGTTTTGGCGCCGCCCCGGCTGCCGACTTTGCTAGTAAAATGGCACGCCTTGCAGGTTTCCTGTGCCCAACCAATTTCAACTTTAGGGCAGAATCCCAGGCCGCCTTTGCCCCATGGAAGCCTTTTTGGGTTGTCCTTCATGTAGCACTTTTCGGCGAATGGGCAGGTGCCGCAGTTCGTGTTTATCATTGTCTGATTCCTCCTTTTGCGGTACGGTACTGGCTGACGCCGGCAGTCTTTATTTCAAGGCCTGCATTCTCCCCGACGACTTCCCGGTCTACATTGGCCAGCATAAAGGGAAAGCTGCGGTTCTGTAGCGTCCCCAGTTTTCGGACCTTCTTCCCCGTCTCTTCCTGAAACCAGTCGGCGATATTCGGTTCATTCTTATGCCCCCAGTAGATGTACTGATTGCCCGACAGATCCGGCGGAACGGCCTGGCCGGTCTTTTCCATCCAAAGCTGATACGGGGATTTATATGAGCTGTATCCCAGGATGATGGCGGCATCACTGCCCCCGATACCCATGTCGCGGGTCTTGAGCCATTTATCATGGTCCTTTTCAGCCTCCCGGATTGACAGAATCAAATCACAGTTACGATAAGCCATATAGTTTTTCTCTCCTTTTTCTGTTATAATAGAATTGAATTGTTTTGGTATGTGGCTGTTGTCGGCGGTTGCCGGCAGCAGCCAATTTTTTTAGTAGCGGATGACCAGCCGCTGGCCCGGTTTCAGTGTCGGGTTCGGTCCCAGCCCGTTGTTTACGCTGATTTCGTAGATGACTTCACGGACGTCCTGCCCAGTCTTGTCAGCGATAGGGCCGGCAATCTGCCACAACGTTTCTCCTTCATTCACAATGTGGACGCGGGCCGTATCAGTGGCGACCGTTTCGGCCTGGGACCATGGCGTCGTGCTGCCGAGGTACAGCCCGACCCCGAATGCGGCCATGATGGCCAGTCCTGTTCGGATGATCCGGAAGCGCGGTTTACGCTTTGGCCTGTTCAACCCATGTTCGTAAATCTTCATGGTCTTCATTTCGATTCCTCCTTTCTTCGTATTCAAATTGGCTCATATTCGCCGACAGCTGGCTGATGAAGGCCCGGCACCGCTCCAGCTCCTGCTGGGTCCGTGCCAGCTCATCCTTGAGCCGTCTCCATTCAAAGGGGCTGTGCGACCAGTCCTTCGAATCGATTCCTTCTAGATCTAGCACGGCTTTCATGCTGTACCTGACCCCTGGGAGCTTGAGCCGCTTCAGCAGACCGTCCTGCTCCATCTTGGTGATAGCGGTCCGGCTCAAATCCCAGCGCTCCATGAGCTCGTTCATCGATATAACCGGCTTCATAGGGAACCCTCCTTTCAATCACATCTACATTTTCTATTCCCCGTCATGCTATAATGAATCCAGAAGGGAGGTGTTTTTAGTGGATTGGTATTACCTTTTAATAATTCCTGCTTACAAGCTTGTCGTAAATGCCGTTAACTGGTGTCGTCTCAATCGCCTTGAAAATCAATATTATCTATGGTTAAAAGATTATACTGACTTTGCACATCTGGCTGAAAAACGACAGCTGTTAAAAAAATTAATGAAAACAGCCAACGTAGCAGATGCTTACGTTAATCGCACCCAACCAATGGGGTTTGGGATAATTGCCAGCGGAAAATGTAATGTTTTTGAACAGTTTCCTTCAAATGAATCGGATATTGTAAAAATTACGCTGTACAAAATCTCCGAAGCTCGTGGCGTGTTTAAGGCAAACTTTTGGGAAACATTTAATCCACTTTATTGGATCCAATTCGTTCTCTTCCTTCCTAAAAAGATGTTGACCTATTTAGGGACTAGCCCTGATTTTGTTATCACCAAACTATGCCAGTTGATATGGTGGATCGCCTGGGCTAGCGTTTCGGCTTTAAAGATAATGTATCCTGACTTTTTCCCGACAGTTCTTCCACAGCTTTTACATTCCATTGCTCAACTATTTTAAATTTCTTTAATGGAATTTTTCCTTCCCTTAACATGGCCATGGCCAGTTCTGCATCCTCACGAGATGTATAGGTTTCTTCTGTTCGAATAAAATACTGAATCCCTGCCGGTTCATTTGATACTCTCTTGTTTCTTAACCAGGAGAGTATTTTTTTCATGATCATCCATGCCGCCTCCTTTATAAAAACCTTTCCATATCACTGACGTCATACGCGTCTACGACGCTGATTTTATCCACCAGTTCGCCGTCGTTGGCATTGATAACGGCCAGATAAACGCCACCGCCGAATGTACGGACCAGGTAATTATGAATGTCCACGAAGGTCAGGTTTCCACCTTTAGGGCTTCGGAACGTCTGCACCATAGTTCCGGTACAGTCCCTGCTGGGCTCCATTGTCAGCTTCTTCGTCATGCGACCATCTCCTTTCTCCTCCCGGTCTGGTATAATGGCCATGAAGGGAGGTGACTATTATGGCGAAAATAACAGATTTAAGTTCGATGTCAGGTATTGCCTGGCAAGCTGTCAAAATCCAACAACAAATGCAGAAATTGTATTCCCTTACTCTTCCACCGCCTGCTATTCAGCAACTAATGAAATCAGTGGAAAAAATTTCTCAAATTACAGACCCACCAGCTATTAGGGCTATACAAGATTCTATGAACGTTATTACAAAACTAAATCCTGCTTGTAATCTGCCCTGGTCTGACGCTTTCAATACAATCTCCCAAATTCCATTGGATGTGCGTACTGACTTAGCCGAATCGTTCTTACAACAGTTGGATCCAGTCGAAATATCGCATACCGACGTTCCTGATGTTACAGAAGAACAAGAAAAACAGATTGATGAATTGTTTCCTACGTTTAAAGACAAATCATTGAGCCGTGATGCAATCATCACGCTGATTGCATTGCTATTTAATTTGCTGTGTACCTTTGCTGGCTGTGAAATGGAATCTATATCACATGAAGATAATATCCAAGCCCACAGGGATGCTGTACAAGCTCACGAAGATGCAGTACAAGCTCACCGGGATTTTAGCCAGTCCCAAAGTATAGAAAACAACAATGCTGCATTACAGACCCAAATTAGCAAAAATACTTCATTAGATGGTGCCAATGACGACGACTGAACGCCCACCATGACGCCTATGCACCGTATGACGGTGTAATAAAAGTCGTTTTTTGTAACAATTAGAGCCATGTTCCCGCATGGCTCTTTTTGGTTTCTATCCATGCTCGTGCCTCCTTTCGTCATGCGGCCATCTCCTTTCTTTAGCAAATCAAATCTCCAGCCTGCTTTAAGATGTCGTGTATCATGGCCGGCACATTGTCACAGGCGACATTCACATACCGTACCGATCCAGACAGCAGGTCTGTCACTTCTATTAATTCATTCCCAAGGAGAACAAATTTGAAGTGCTTATCATCTAATGCCAGCATATTTTCAAAGTAGTATAATGCTTGTACTTTCTTTCGGATCTCTTTCATAATCAAGTCATCCATCTATGTCATCTCCTTTCTGCTCCTATCTGGTATAATGACCATGGAGGGAGGTGATAATCGTGAAACGTGATTTGGATTTAATTCGCTCTATTTTGTTGGATATTGAATCTGTTCCGTCCAATAAGTTATCTGTCTACGATGTAGCCGAAAAGCATCAAGTACCGGCTGATTTAGTTATGTATCAACTAATTATTCTTTCAGAAGCCGGCTTTATAAAGCTTCGTGGGCTGACCATCGCATTTACACCTAACACTCGCAAATACGATGACATCAAAATTGAACGATTAACTCTTCATGGCCATGACTACTTAGATACCATTCGTAATGATACGGTTTGGAAGAAGACCTTACAGAAAATTGAAGCGGTAGGCCCTTCCGTTGCCTTTGAACTGGTATCTAAAATTGCCAGCCACTTTATAGATGAGCTTTTTTAGATTCGTTTTCGATTTCATCATAGATTTTTAAATAGTCTATGATTTGATTGCTGAAATATTTAACAGAATCATCATTGATTTTGGGCGTGATTTTAAAAGACGCCAATTCATAGAGCTGATCGCAGCTACGTTTGATAACTTCCCATTCTTGCTTAGGAACGCCATCTAACAGCTTGATGAAGGATACAATCTTCTGTTCATCTACTATCATTCCCGATTCACCTACTTTCATAGTTCCATATCAAACCATCTTCTTATTGATTCGCAGGAAAGGTCATCAAGTGCCAGCTTGTTGGCCTTTTCTTCATATTGACGGTCAATAATGATTTTGATGCGTCGCCATTCGTTCGCTTTTAGCCCATTCACTAATTGCAATACAATGGCTAATTTTTCTTTGTCCGTCATTTACGTGCCTCCTCCTTGCTTTTATCTGATATATTTATGTCTAAAATAATAGACGGTCATGCCACAAAAATATCGCTTACCTTGCAGTCTAAAGCCTTGGCGATTTTCAATAATGTGCCGGTTGACGTTCTGGCGTCATTATGAGTTTCTAAATAGGCAATCGTAGCCCGCGAAACGCCGCTTCGTTGAGCCAATTCAGCTTGCGATAGCTTTTTAGCGGTTCTCAATTCTTTGATGAAATACATTCTTTATCACCTCCCTCTTTTCATGTCTATTATAATAGACGGCACACGCATTGTCAATTATTTTAGACAGAAATAATTGATTTTTTGTCTAGAATATTTTACAATAACAAAAAGGAGGTTATGTAGCTATGTACATAGGAGAGTTGATAAAAAAATATAGGGAAAAACACGGGCTGTCAATGCAAGACTTCGCCAATTTATCAGGTATTAGTAAAGCCTATATCGGGGTACTTGAAAAAGTATATAATCCAACAACCAAAGAACCGGTTGCGCCATCGCTGCCTAAGATTCAGGCTATCGCATCCGCTATGGGCATGGAGTTAGATGACCTATTGAAATTATTAGATCATAATCAGCCCGTCATAGTAAATACAAATAGGCCGGCGCAACACCTCAATGAAGATGAAAAGCAGCTACTCGATGATTATAGGAAGCTTAATGATACCGGAAAAATTGTTGCCAGGGGATCTATTGAAACGTTGGCCAAACAAGACCAGTTTACCAATAAAGTGAAGGACGACGAGGCAATTTAATCATCGTAGATTTTAAGCATTGAAAGTTTTATATGAACAAACCTAAAAGGGTGATTTACATGAGAAGAACATCCGTTAATATATATACGGAACAGGAAAAAGAAAATCATGAAAGGGCATTTTTCGATGAGCTTTATAGGCAGTTGTCAACTATTGGCATAAAATCAATCGGCGTAAAAGAAATGAGCGATAAAACATTGAATTTGACTTATAATGGCATGCAATTTGGAAGAGTAAAATTTTCAAGACGTGGGCATACAATTCAAACGCTTACATATAGTAAGGTAACTTGGAAAAAGAACATAACCATAGAAATGCTATTAAATTCTATACCGAAATTGGTAAAATACGCCATGTCTTTAAAACGTCATGAAAGGATTTTATAATGAATATAAAGAAAATAATCGTTTCATTATGTTTGTTTACGGCCTTAACAATGCCAGCTTTTGCTTCTAGCTGGTATTGGATAGGGCAAACAGGGAATGGCCAAAATCTATATATCGACAATAGTTCTGTTAATAAAACATCGTCTTGTGCTATTCTGTGGGTATTGGTAACAGATATGCCCTACCCCAATCAGCTAAACGCCAAACAAGCTCTTTTCAAGATGTATATCTTGCCGAATGCCACAGGCGGGTGGGAATATATGCAGGTGCAACACCCAGATGGATCAATCACGCAATACAATAATAACTTAGAAATACATCCATTCCCGCCTGACTCGGTAGGCTATAAGGTATGGCAGGCAACTTATTAACCAATGTTGGGCGATTTGCCGTACTGGGTAGTGGGCAATTTGCCCACTCGACACTTTAATTTTTTTGCATACAAAAAGCGCCAACCGTGTAGGCCGACGCTATCATTTCATCGGGGCTCGGTATGCAGCTACCCCGCCCCATCTTGTGTTGTTGGTGAACCCGGCGAAAGGTTCGACCTCATTATAGCATGGAAACATGCAGAAAGGAAGTGATCGCGTGGTACATTGCCGGAAAAAAGGAAATCGATGGTACTACCGCGTTACGTGGACCGACGAAGAGGGGACCCATCACGCCGAACGTGCCGGCGGCAAAACAAAAACGGAATGCCTCCAGGCGTGGCGTGAAGCCATGACCGAAATCCAGCGCCGCGGCGAGCTGAGAAAAACAGCAGCCATGCCGTTTGGGGATGCCGTCGAGGAATGGCTTGAAAAAGAGGTCGCCGTCAACCGTAAGCAAGCGACGTACGACTCCTATAGCTCCATCGTCCGGAACCATCTGACAGACACTATCAAGGCCATCCCGCTGAAGAAAATCACCACGGGGATACTACAAGACTGGCTGAACGAACAACGGAATTATTACAGCCGTTCCACGGTCCACACCTGCTATGCTGTCCTGCGCGCAGCCTGTGCCTGGCTGGTAAAAAACAGGAAGTACCTGGCGGAAAATCCAATGGCCGACGTCATCATGCCGAAAATAGACGAAATCCCTAAACCGATACGCGTCTTTACGGCTGACGAAATGGCACGGATATTCACCCACTGGCCGGCCGGCCATCGCTATCATCTTCCCATTGCCCTGGCATACTATGCCGGCCTGCGTATCGGTGAGTGCTTGGCGCTCACGTGGAATGACGTAGATCTGACAGCTGGCACGCTGACCGTCACATCGACACTGTATGACCGTAAAGGGCTCCCTACCCGCGCCAAAACCCCAAAAAGCAGCCATTCTGCCAGAACCATCACCTTTGGTGAGAGGTTGAAACAAGAATTAATCATGAAACGATGGCAACAGAAACAGACACGCTTTCAGGCCGGCCCGTTTTACAAAGAGGGGCCCAACGGCGGTTACGTCTGTGACCGTGGCGACGGCGGCGTCCTGACGTCGAACGACATGAAATGGTTCGGCATGTGGTGCAAAAAAGAATTTGGCAGCGGCTCCTTCCACTGCCTGCGCCATACCCATGCTACCATGCTGCGTGAGCAAGGTGTAGGCCTCGATTACATCGCCGCCCGCCTCGGCCACTCCAGCATGTACACCACGGCCAAATACTACGACGCCATCACCGATAAAAGAGAAAAAGAAGTCGTCGAACTCATCGACAAAGTCTTCTAATTTAAAAACTTCCCACTTTTTCAACGAAAGTGGGAAGTTTTGTGGGAAGAATGCCACCAAACGGCATGGTTAAGCCGAACTGAGTTTAACGTTAAATTATCGTAAGTAATAAAATGGGAGATTCTGGGAGCATCTGTAAAGATTTATGAACGGCTTCATTAAGCCAATTATAAGTCATCATGTTGCATTGTCAATATTCTTCAAATCTTGTCAAATCCCCTTAATTTTCATTTCAAAGTGGGAAGTTTTGTGGGATGTTTTTGTGGATGTTTTACTAGCTGAATCGTCTAAGTTTTTATTTCAAAGTGGGAAGTTTTGTGGCAAATTTTGATAATAGTATATAGGAAAAACACCACCGTAAATTAAATTACAGTGGTGTTTTAATTATTATACTAAATCTATAGACTCCAGCCATGGTACATTTCTTCTTCAACCCGTTCCAGTTCATCTTTCTTTTTGCGATGATCTTCATCGTCCCACCAGGCCTGATAGCGACCGTGAGTATCTTCGACGGCTTTTTCCAGGAAGTGATTAATTTTCCCCAAGATTTCCGTTTGGCGTTGCTGATGAACGGCCTCTGTATGCGGCGGATAGTGATTACCTTTTCCCCGCTTGAGGATTGTCTTCTTGGCACTGCCATAGAGCCGGACGGTGTCTTTAGTCCGGGAAACATCGAGTATTTCTTTTCCATTAGGTCCCATAGTCAGCGTATACACAGACGCCTGGCCTTTTTCGACGGTATCTCCTTTTCGACGGTATCTCCTAAAAGGAGTGCCGTCTTTTTTTGTGGTTCCAATTTCCCTGTCGGTATATCGCTCAGGACCACATAAGCCCGGCCATTGTGGGACAGTATCTGGAAGTCTTTCAATGGTTTGCCGCCATCCAGTTTGCTATGACGCATGACGAGTCTCGGCAGCTGCCGTGAATACAGGATAGTATCCGAATCCGGGACGTTTTTCTTGAGTTCGGCAGCTTTTTCCAGGTACATCTTTTCTCGGTTCTTGGCCTTGCCTTGATGACTTCACGGTAGATCTTCTTAGATTCAAAAAATGCAGCCAAACAATCTGGCGATGATGTTCCGGCAGCTTCCCAATGGCCTGCCGTACGTTCCAGCGCATTTCGTTCTTTAAACAGCAGTATTCCGGACAGGCGTTTTCTGAAGCCAGGACGGTTCCAGGCAAATCTGTCACCGCTTCATTTTCCACAATATTTTTCTCGATGTTCTTATCATAACGCTTTTTCTGATACGATTCACGACTCAAATGGTTGTGTACAGAAGCCACCATCATTTCGGTGATGGATGCCGGCTGCTCAAAGTCATAATGGAAAATGCAGTCAATCGCACCATGGCAGGCTGTTGAGAGTGCTTCTTCGAAATTTGTAAAATAATTTTCACTAAAAACAGGACTCCAATCATCAAGAGTCCTGCTTTCGTTGTTTGCAGTATTTTCTTTAGCGAAACACTATTGATCCATATATGCTGTTTTAGCGGATGTAATAGACCCGGTTTTCCTTGCGCGCTGCGGCTTGGGGCATATCCCCTGCTGGGTAGCCTAAGATGCAGTGACCGACGCCTTCCCATTCATCGGCAGAGAGGCTGACCTCTTTGAGGATTTTCTGGCCCACAGGCAGGCTCATTTCTTCTTTGGCGCGATGAATCCAGCAGCTGCCAAGACCCAGGGAATAGGCTGCCAGCATCAGGTTGCCCATGACCAGGCTGCCGTCATATTTTTCTTTGCCTTCCCCTTTTTTGGCAAGGACGAGGAGGACGACGGGTGCGCCGTAGAAGGGATCGTTGCCTTCAGGCCAGCCGCCGATTTCATTGTTCACTTTCGACAGTTCGTCGCGCAGTGCCTTGTTGGTGATGACGACGATTTTCGCGTTCTGTCTGCCCATACTGCTCGGTGCATAGAGGCCGGCTTCGACGATTTGCTGGATGAGGTCGTCCGGGACCATTTTGTCTTCGTATTTGCGGATGCTCCGCCGTTTCAATAACGCATTCATGACTTCATTCATTATTATCATCCTTTCTTCTCATTCTATTTTTATTATAAGGCAGCATGCTGGAAATGCCAATTTTTTTATCGATTCTTTACAGAAATCATACCTTCTTTTGTTATGCTGAAAAGACCAGTACAAAAAATAAAGGAATGAGAAAAAATGAAGAAATTGACGTATGAAAATATTGCCCATGCCAAAGAACTCAATGTCTACCTGGAACAGGGCAATAAGGTCCTCGGCGCTCTTGGCTACACGGACCATTCGCGCAAGCACACGGCGAAAGTGGCCGTGACGGCCGGAAAAATCCTGAAGAAGCTCGGCTATGACGACCACCTCGTCGAACTGGCCCGCATTGCTGGATACATGCATGACCTGGGCAACAGCATCAACCGCGAAGACCACGCCCACACGGGCGCCCTCATGGCCTTCCAGTTCCTGCGCGACTGGGGTGCGCCGCCGGAAGACATTGCGGCCATCATCTCGGCCATCGGCCAGCATGACGAACGGAGCGGCATCGCCTTCGACCCGATTTCAGCGGCCATCATCCTGGCCGACAAGAGCGACGTCCGCCGCAGCCGCGTGCGCAACAAGGTGCCGGAAACCTTCGACAAGCACGACCGCGTCAATTACGCCGCCCTCTCGTCGAAGCTGCATGTCGACAAGCACAAGAAAGTCATCACCCTTGATATCGAGCTGGATGAAAAAATCTGCTCCATGATCGATTATTTTGAAATCTTTTCCCAGCGCATGCTCATGTGCAAGCGGGCTGCCGAAGTCCTGGGCCTGCGCTTCAAATTGGTAGCCAATGGCAATAAAATCGCATGACGCTTTCGAGTGTCATATAATTATGATAAAGCATCCATATTTCGTGGCTTATCGAAAAAAAGGCGACACCTAATTTTTAACATTTAGGCATGTCGCTTTTTCTTTTTCATGATACACTTATAATATAGTTTAAAATATGTTGAAGAGAAAGGAATCATACTTATGCTACGTTATGGAAAAGGAACACTTCTCTCTACGGTCCTGACCGGACTGATGGCCCTGTCCCTGCTGACGGTAGGATGCGGCAATGCGGCACAGACTAAGAGTACTGCCGTTTCAGTCAAGGCCATGAAAGTCCTCCAGCAGGATACGGCTGTGAGCCACGACTATTCAGGGCAGATCAAATCGACTAACGCCGTCACGATCAAGCCCCGCGTCTCCGGGGAAATCGTGGAGAAATACTTCACGTCTGGCGCCCCCGTCGAAAAGGGGCAGGCCTTATATAAAATTGACGACCGCCAATATGAATCGGAAGTCCTCTCAGCTAAATCGAATGTCGATAAGGCCCGGACGACGCTCAATAACTCCCTCGTCGACTTGAATCGCTATCAGCAGTTGGCAGCATCCGGCGCCGTAGCGGAACAGACCTTGACGAATCAGCAAGCCACGGTAGACAGCAATCAGTCGAGTTACGACGATGCCAATGCCCTCTTGCAGAAGGCCCAAGAAAATTTAGACGATACGATCATCAGATCGCCAATTGCCGGCAAGCTTTCTGTCGACGACGTCCCTAGCGGGACCTATGTCACGGCTGGTAATACGGCTTTAGTATCGGTCGGTTCGATCAACCCTATCTATGTCCAGTTCTCGATCAGTGAAAATGAATTCTTGAACTTCCGCATGGCCGATGCAAAGGATGCCAATGGGCCAGAAAACCATACGCCGCCGACAGCGTCCCTGACCTTGAGCAACGGCAAGAAATACGACGAAATCTCGACATCATACCAATTCGACCGGGAAGTCTCGGACAGTACGGGGACGATTACGGTCAAGGCCCTCTTCAATAATGCCGATGGCGTTCTCCTGCCGGGGATGTTCGCCCGCGTCACTATGGAAGGCCAGCCTTTGAAGGATGCTATCCTCGTCCCTCAGCGTGCGGTACAACAAGTCCTGGACCAGTCCTTTGTTATTGTCGTCGGTTCCGATAATAAATCAGTCGCCCGCGTCGTCACCTTAGGCGACCAGGTCGGCAGCTACTATATCGTCAAGAGCGGTCTCGACAAGGATGATGTCGTCGTCGTTGAAGGCTTGAGTAATTTGAAGGAAGGCCAAGATCTGGACGTCACCATGACGACAGCTGACGAATTAGGTCTATCCTTGACCGCCAATGATACTTCTTCGACCTCATCGGTATCGCTTACGGCTAAATAAGGAGGCGCTTCATGTCTAGTTTCTTTATCCGGCGGCCTATTTTCGCCATCGTCATTTCCATTATTATCGTCATCTTGGGGGCCTTATCCCTCCTCTCCCTGCCGATTGCCCAGTATCCGCAGATTTCGCCGCCGACAGTCAATCTGAGTACGACGTACACCGGAGCTAATGCGACGATCGTCAATCAGACTGTCGCCCAAGTCATCGAAGACCAGCTCAAAGGCGTCGACGATATGTCTTATATGTCCTCGACGTCGAGCAACGACGGCTCGTATAGCCTGTCTGTCGTTTTCAGCTTGGACAGTGACGGCAATACAGATGCCATCAACGTCCAGAACGACGCCAATCTGGCCAAGAACAGCCTGCCCAGCGACGTACAGACCCAGGGGCTGACCGTTCGCAGGTCGTCAGGCGACATGGTCCTCATGGCCAACCTTTATTCTCCGAACGGAACGTATAACCAGGCTTTCCTCAAGAATTACGCCGATATTTACTTGCTCGATAAAATCCAGCGCATCGACGGCGTCGGCAACGTCAATACCTTCGGTTCCAGCTATGCCATGCGTGTCTGGCTCAATCCGGAAAAACTGGCTGAACGCGGCCTGACTGTATCGGACGTCGTCTCGGCCATCAAAGAACAGAATATGTCGGCTCCGGCCGGGACCATCGGCAGCCTGCCGGCTCCGGCCACACAGGAAAAGCAATACAGCGCTAAAGTCGAAGGCCAATTGACGACGCCGGAACAATTCGGCAATATTATCTTGAAATCGGCTTCAAACGGCCAATTCGTCTACCTCAAGGATGTAGCCAACATCCAGACGGGGACGCAGAACGAAAGCAGCAACTCCAAGATCAACGGGAAGACCGGTATCGGCTTCGGTATCCAGCTCTCCAGTGACGCCAATGCCTTAGATACGATTACGGAAGTCAAGAAGGTCCTGGACCAGGCTAAGGAAACATTCCCGCCTGACCTGGATTATACCATCGTCATGGACAATACGAATTTCATCAATGCTTCGATTAACGAAGTCAAAGATACCTTCGTCGAATCGCTGCTCCTGGTCATCCTCGTCGTCTTCGTCTTTCTGCAGAAATGGCGGACGACGCTTATCCCAGTCCTGGCCGTTCCCGTTTCTATCGTCGGTACTTTTGCTTCTTTCAAAATCCTCGATTTCACCATCAATACGCTGACCCTCTTCGCCATGGTCTTGGCCATCGGCCTGGTCGTCGACGACGCTATTGTCGTCATTGAAAACGTTGAAGAGCATATGTCCAAGGATAAACTGTCTGCTAAGGATGCGACGGAAGCAGCCATGAAAGAAGTCCAAGGGCCCATCATCGCTACGACAGCCGTCTTGGCTTCGATTTTCATTCCCGTCGCTTTCATCGGCGGTGTCACTGGCGTCCTGTACAAGCAGTTCGCCGTGACCATCACCATTTCCGTCGTCATCTCGGCTTTCGTCGCCCTGACCTTGACGCCAGCCTTATGCGGTGTCCTTCTGAAGCCCGGCGACAAGGCCATCCAAGGCGGGCCGTTAGGCGCCTTCTTCCGCGGATTCAACGGGGCTTTTGACCATTTCAGGGACCGTTACACCGGCAAAGTCGGCTGGATGATCCATCATCTGAAATATGCTGCGGTCTTCCTCATCTTGGTTACGGGCCTCATGGGCATCTGCTACCAGGTCTTGCCTTCGACGTTTGTCCCCGATGAAGACCAAGGCGTGTTCATGGCCAGCATCACCATGCCTGAAGGGACTTCCTTGAATCAGACCATCAAGACCGTCGACGCGGCAGCGGAAGAGACGCGGCAGATTCCTGGCGTCAAAGATGTCATGACCCACGCTGGCGGTTCTACGTCGAATACGGGCAATCTCTATGTCGCGCTAGAAAATTGGGATGACCGTCAATCGAACGACCTCAGCGCCGAATCGATTATTGCCAAATTCAATAAGACTGTCGTTCCCAACCATCCCGAAGCCCGCGTAGCAGCTTTTAATCCGTCGTCCCTGCCCGGCATGGGCCAAGAAGGCGGCTGGACGATGCAACTCATGGATAATACGGGCTTGTCCGATACGGAACTGGGCAACGCAGCCAACCAGGTAGTCGCTGCCTGCTCCCAGCGGCCGGAATTATCCGGTGTCCGCACGAGTTACGCCACCAATACGCCGAGCGTCGCTTATACGGTAGACCGCGAAAAGATCAAGAACCTGGGCATTGAACTGTCTGACGTTTTCACAGCGCTCCAGACCAACTTCGGCGGTTCGTCGGTCAATGACTTCACCCAGTTCGGCCGGTCGTACAAGGTCATCGTCCAGGCCGACACGTCGTACCGTTCTCAGGCAGACAGCTTGAAGTTCATTTCTGTCAAATCGTCGTCAGGGAAAATGGTTCCCCTCGACACATTGCTGACCAGTTCGATGACCACCGGGCCGTCATCAATCACCCGGTTTAATGGCGTCCGCAGTGTCACCATTCAAGGCAGTGCTGCCAGCGGCTACAGCTCTGGCGAAGCCATGGCCGCGGCCGAAGAAGCGGCCAAGAGCGTCATGCCGACAGGGATGACCATTGAATGGTCCGGCCAGAGCCGCGAAGAAAGCACCTCGTCCAGTTCAACGACAAAAATTCTGATTATGGCTCTGGTCTTTGCCTTTCTCTGCCTGGCGGCCCTCTATGAAAGCTGGTCCATGCCGTTCGCCGTCTTATTCACTGTACCGACGGGTATCTTTGGAGCCGTCGGCTCAGAATACATCATCCGCCAGCTGGCAACTTTGTTCAATGCCAACACGAGCGGCTTTTTGAACAGTGTCTACATGCAAATCGGCGTCATCATGATTATCGGCTTGGCAGCGAAGAACGCCATCCTCATCGTCGAGTTCGCCAAAGAGCGCGTCGACAAGGGCATCGACCCGATGGAAGCCGTCGTCATCGCATCTAAGCTGCGCCTGCGGCCAATCCTGATGACGGCCTTTACGGCCATCATCGGCTGCCTGCCCTTGGCCTTTGCCAGCGGTGCCGGTGCCGGAGCCCGCTGCGGCATGGGCGTCGCCGTCGTCGGCGGCATGACCTTCGCTACCCTCTGCGGGTTGCTCCTCATCCCAGCGTTTTACATCATTTCCGAAAAAATGGCCCGCAACTTCTGGAAAGCCACGTGCCTGAAGCGAATCAAATTCAAATACCGCATGTTGCGCCGGTAATATCGTTCATCGTAGGTCGTTCATCGTTTGTCGAAACGGCCGCAACGG
>ERZ779697.591-NODE-591-length-17274-cov-2.14554_pt1 | contig 17274 bp, 8 predicted proteins | sample MGYA00511881_ERZ779697 | MGnify/ENA primary metagenome ERZ779697 (study PRJEB29588, sample SAMEA2148105) | human gut metagenome | biome: human gut; feature: human-associated habitat; material: faeces | place: Denmark | collected 2008/2010 ... | reverse complement strand
ATATCGAATACCTCGCATCTCCCCGATTAACAGACAAGACATTGATTATAACGGATCCGATGCTGGCAACCGGCAGTTCTATGGAACTGGCCTACGAAGCATTGCGCACCAAAGGCCACCCGGCGCATATCCATGTCGCTTCCATCATTGCCAGCAAGCAGGCAATCGAATATCTCCAGCGTAAAATGCCGGACGACATCACGACTATATGGGTCGCGGCTGACGAACTAGATGATCATTCTTATATCGTTCCGGGACTGGGAGACGCCGGCGATTTGTCCTATGGTGAAAAAGAATAAGATATGAATCTAACGGGGTAAAGTAAACCAGAAACGGGACCCCTTCCCTATCTCGGACTCTACCCCGATTTTACCGCCAACCTGTTCTATTATGCTCTTACAGATCGAGAGCCCCAAACCTGTCCCCTGCTTGAAACTGTTTCCTTTATAGAAACGGTCGAATACATGTCGCTGCACTTCCGGCGACATACCGTCACCGGTATCCGTCACAGAAAACTCAATCTCATCCCAGCGTATCTCGTAACCAAGCAGGATCGTTCCTTTGCTGGTGTGTTTGATGGCATTATTAATAAAGTTGGATATGATCTGTGTCAGCCTCACCTTATCACAACGCATGATATAGGAAGGCAAGTCCGGAACCACACAGAGCGCGACTTCAGCCGGTACTTTGATACGAATCGAAACGACCAGTTCTTTACATAGCTCCCGCAAGTCGACCTCGACAAGTTTCAATTCGATTATACCAGATTCTATCTTCGCCAGATCCAGCACATCGGAGATCAACTGTAACAACAGTTCATTGTTTTTTTGGATAATCTCGACAAACTGCTTCTTTTCCTCCGGATCGTCCGTATCGACCAACAACGTGGAAAAACCGACAATGGCATTCAGCGGAGTCCGGATCTCATGGCTCATATTGGCAAGGAATGCAGATTTCAAACGGTCGAGTTCTTCGGCTTTCTCACGCTGCTTCTGCGTTTCCTTCAGTTCGGTTATATCATAATTCACACAGATCATTTCAAGTCTGTCCGGATTAGTCGACTGGGTGTTCCGCATTACATTCACACGAGTCCAATGCCAACCTTCTCCATACTTCACCCTTAATTCCCGCCGAATACTATCACACTGTCCTTTTTTTACCTGTTCAAAGAAATTAAACATAACCTTCCGGTCTTCAGGATGGATCTGGCTATAAACACCTATGACTTCCAATAGCGGCACACCTTCTTTTTCTCCTAAATTCTGATACCATTGGTCGATAGCATACCCTTCACGAGTCAACAAATCAAATTTGGCATATCCAACTTTTGCAAAACGGCTGACCAGACTGAAGAAATGTTCAAACTCCTCGATACGGTTATATGCGACCGCCTTATCTGTATTATCAAGATTAATAAACATATAATTAATCAGATCTCCATATATGTCATACAACATGCAGACTTTTGTGAAAATATCGATCGTACCATTCTTCATTGTCGGATAGAACCCTTTGTCCTCAATTGTGTTAAATGAATAATCCATGTGAAAAGAGACTGGCTCCCGACTAATCAGTTTTTCTCGTATTTCATCATTAATCATAGGATTTTCAAAGATATTAAGCCCCAAAACAGACTCTTTGGAAGGAAGGCCGAATATCTCGCCATCCATATTATTCAAATCCACCAGATAGCCCTTCTTATCATACAACTCTATTCCGACCGGTATGTTGGTATAAATATTCCGAAGTAACTTTTCACTATGGTCCAAAGCTTCATTGGTACGGGCCATCTTCGTTATTATACTAATGATATTGGAAATAGACGACAACCATTGATAGTCCTCCAAGCTCCACATACGATACTTATCTACTATATCGATTCCCATATACCCCCAAGACTCACCTTTGATTATTAATGGAATTAAAATCAGAGAACAGGTTCGACGCGCTTTCAGGTAGCGCTTCTCCTCAACCGCTTCAGGAGGTAATTCATCCAGATTATTAATTAGGATAGGATATAAATTCCGTATTTTATGTGTAGACCAAGGTAACGTAGCAACCGGAATGTTTTGCAAAAACGGACGGACAGGCTCAACTCCCTCACTACACACCTCATATGTGCAGCCAATCTGCTTCTCATCCTCATATTCCATAATGTATACACGCCCCTTCGTATCGATCGAAAATAGAACCTCCGTAAGAGCCAAATGGATCGATTTATGCAAATCATTTGTCTGGATAAAAGAATGTAAGGCATGGGACAAACTCCCCAAATGCCTGAGAACACTATCAACCTGTCCATTCACGACAGGTCTATTCTCCTCCATTTCACTAAAAGGAATCAACTGTAAAATACCCAATACGGTCAACTTGCCATCGGAAGCCTTTTCACGTTTATAAATTTTTGTACGGACGAACCTATAACCATAGCAAGTCTTTATAGGGAAGATCTGTTCGTATATACCAATACCTTTAAAGAAAGCAAATTCGTTAGCGATACGATCCCGATAGTCTCCACGGATCAACAAAAAGAAATCTACTATGGATATTTTCGGACCATCCAACTCCAAGAGACTAATCAAATAGTCAGAACAGATATAACATCTTTCTTCAAAATCAGCTTTCCACCAGCCAACCTGAGCATTGTCTAATATTAATTGATACTGGTCTACATCCATGAATACGACTTCTTTATTATCCTTCATACAAAAGTCGTTATAATAAACCGAACCAACAAATTTTATTTCCCTTAATATTCAAGGATTTTCCACATACATTAATCATAAAAAATAGCAACATAAGCTAATTTCTGCTTATGCTGCTATTTAACTATAGATAAAAAAACGTTATTTCAACTCTTTAATGCGAATATTACGGAACTTGACAGGAGAGCCATGACCTAAGAAACCGATATGTCCTTTCTTATTGAACAGGCCCGGATGTTCCTTATGATCGGCAGTACCGTTCTTTGTCGCTTCACGGATATTGCCTTCCATGATTACCACCCCGTTGACCGTTACCTTGATGTTATCCCCATTAGCTACAATTTCTTCATAATTCCATTCACCCGCAGGTTTAAACGCACTATGATGTTCCGCCTTAGCCGGGATAATTCCATAAACGGAACCGTGATGCTGCAAAGGAGTAATATCCTTATAAATCGGATGTTCGCAATCCAGAATCTGGATTTCCATACCAACATAAGCGGCATCCCCTTCCATCGGGGTACGGATACCGACACCGTTATTAGCACCCGGCGTCAACTGGAATTCGAAACGGTACACGAAGTTGCCATACTCGTCTTTCGTATACAGGTTTCCACCATAGCTCTTGCTCGGTATCATGGAAATGCAACCGTCTTCCAGGGTATAATCAACCGTGTTACCTGTCCATTCATGCATATTCGTACCGTCAAACAGAACCTTAAAACCTTCCTTCTCTTCTTCGGCTGAAAGTTTGAACGGTTCCTTGCGTTCGAGTTCTTTTACATAAATATTCCGGTAATAAACCTTGCTGCCATGAGCCTGCAATTCAATCTGTTCGACCGGGAAGATCGGGAGCTTGCGATCCCAATAGTTTTCCAGAATCACATCATCCACCACTTTCTCTCCGTTCAGTACGACTGTCACACGGTCACCGACCATCTTGATGTAAAAGCTGTTCCATTCACCCAGCTTATTATCGGCCACTTTCGTCGGCTTGCTCTCGTTCATCTGGTTGTTGTATAATCCACCGGAACCGACTTGCGCTCCTACGTTTACACGCGAAGTATCCCATATCTGCACCTGAGGCGTACCACGCAAGTAAATACCGGCATCCGCTTCAGGACCGGCCGGATCAAGCATCCAGTCCACATACATTTCAAAATCACCGTATTGTTTTTCCGTGCACAGATTGTCACCCTTGCCATTGAATATCAGCATACCGTCTTCCACGCTCCAGCCTTTACGCATGACCTCATCGGCTTTCGCCTGCTCTTTGGCCAACTGTCCCGGTTTCATCTTCGCACGGGCAATCGGATTCTGTACCAAACCTTTCCAGCCGGTCAAATCCTTACCGTTAAACAAAGAAACGAATCCTTCGCCTTGCGGCATCTCGGCCAGATGTTTCTTGATCGCTTCTTTTTGATAGCCGGCATCCGGATTGTCAAGCACCTCCATTACCTTATTCAACAAAGCACGGACATTTGCCCCCATATACTCCTTATTACCCAAAGCAATATTCATGACTGCATTGGCGGCAGCCTGCTGTACAGGTTTCTGATCCAGAAATTCACCGGCATACAGCATACCCAAGAATGTTCCGGTTTTTTCAATCTGTTGTAAAATCGCGATCTTCTGTGCATCCGTTTTGGCAATTTCCATTGCCTTACGCAAGCTTAACAAACGGTTTTCACCTGTAAATGCCGGATTGGAAACCAGTTTCACATAAGTAGTGAGAGCCGGATCAAAATAGTTGGACGACGGGCTTTCCTTACAGATCGTATATAATTCGTCCGCCACTTCAATACCCTTCCAGTTCAACAGGGCTTCGAAGGCTGCATCCCTTTTGACACCCGTATTAGAACGGAAACCTTTCACGACTGTCGCCAGCGCATCCGGTTGTCCGGTAGAAGCCAACACCAGATAATACAAATAATCTTTATTGCCGGCCTGCAACATACGACGTGTCACCGTTTCGACCCGGTCGGCAACCGGAAGAGAGGACAATGCTGAAATAACAGCCCGCTGCATGGGAGGAACAGCCAATGCGTCAGCCGTTTCCAGCATACCGCACATATTGGTTATATCACGTTCTCCCACTACATCCTTCAAAGCCACATAAGCCGCGGCTTTCACTTCTGGAGAGCCTATCTGTATCTGATCAAGTACGGTATTGATATTGGCAGTAGCTTTGCGCATGGCCAACAACTCAAGTCCAGCTATTTTTCCCGCATTAGCAGCAGAAGAGACGGCCTTTGCCACTGCCCCGTCGATATCTCCAGGGAAGGCAGCCAAAGCATCCTGTCCCAACAGGACGACTTGCTTGTCATTGCTCTTCAGCAATTCGGCCAACGAAGGAATATAGGACTTATCGCCTATCTTCACCAATGTCCAGGTTGCAGCCTGCTTCACGTCAAAGTTAACATCACCGAGCTGCTCCAACAGGATCTGCTTGGCAGGAAGATCGAAACGAATTTCCAGATTCTGGATAATGTCATGTTTGACAGGTTTCTTGGCCTCGCGTCCGATCCAGTTCAAGATGTCTATTTTCAGTTCCGGTTTGGCTTTAGGAACCATTTTCATAAGTTCTATATACAACTCTTTATCTGCAAAACCGGAAGCATAGCTCAAAGCCGCATTCCGGTAGTTCTTGCTCGGATCTTTCATGGCAGCAATAACCATCTTAGATACTTTAGCCGGTTCCTCGGCTGCTAAAAGTATTTGCAAGGCAGCTTCCCGTGTCTGCTCCTGTCCGGCTTTAGCCGCTGCTTTCTGCAATTTCTTTGCAGCTTTCATCACCGCATCACGATCACTCTGGACCAATCGCTTCAACAAAGCGATATAAGCTTCGTTGGCACCAGTCACTTCCATCGTGTAACCGGCATTCTCGGCCGCTTTTGCTAACACTGGCAATGAATTAGAACTTCCGACACAACTCAAGGCATACAATACCTCTTTCTGCATATTCGGATCAGACGCTCCCTGCAATACCAACAAAACAGGTTCAGCCCCATCCACCCGGGCATCGGTAATCGCACGGATCACATCCTTTTGTGTTTTAGAAGAACCGGTACGACTCTTCAAAGCAGCAACCAATGCCTGACCTGCTTTTTGACTGCCATTAGAAGCCAGCGCACGAGCGGCAGGACCGCTCAACGACTCATCGTTCAGATAAGAAGCCAGTACATCTATACATTCGTCTTTCCCCAACATCTGAAGTTGGCGGATAATAAACGCTTTTGTTTCACGCTCGTTCACCATTTCCAAAGCCTTCAGATAAGCCTTTGCAGTCACTAACCGGGCATTCTCCTCCCCTTTCGCCATGACATAATGCGTAAGACCGCTCAAAGCGTAGTCGACATTTGCGTTACTGCCTTTGCCCGGAGCATTTATCATGTTTACCAACATCAGAACACCTTCTTCGCCGGTAGAACTCAAATCACCAATCAATTTATTGTACGCCGCTTGTTTCGCCGCAGGCATCTGAGCCAACACATCGGCAGCGGTCGTTTTGGCCGTACGGTTGGCCGGAGTCTGCGCCATCAGCATGCTTCCGCAAAGCAACAGGGCAGCTATTGAAATATATGCTTTTCTCATATTATTATCTATTTATGTAATTGTCAATTGTTAATTATCAATTGTCAATTCGTTATATATTCCAGGGTGCTCTCATCGGCTGGTCCAGCAAACGATTTGCAGCCTCGTCGTCAATAAATTCAAGTTTTACAGGATCGAAATTCAGCGTCCGGTTCAAACGCAGAGCCACTGCTCCCATATTGACAATAGTAGCCGAACGGAAACCATTCTTTTCGTTCAGGGCGAAAGGCTGGCGTGTCTTCACACATTCTATAAAGTCCGTAACCTGAGGTTCGGGTTCGGGGAAATCGGCAAGTTTCCTCTCCCAATCGGGAATATCGCATACAAAATTTTTATATACATTACCCTTCGGTCCGGCAATATACGGCGTATTCGGATCACCGAAGTCCCCCCCCCAAAGGACAATCTGACAACCATCGTCATACGTGTAGGTAATGGAACGCCAAGTACCGACAGCATCCGGATGCTGTTGCGGGGCATCAACCTCCACTTTAATAGGACTGGTATCGTCTTTACCTAGTATATATTGTACGGGGTCGATGTAATGCTGCCCCATGTCTCCGAGCCCTCCACCGTCATAATCCCAGTATCCGCGGAAAGTCTGGTGTACGCGATGCGGGTTATAAGGCTTGTAAGGAGCCGGGCCGAGCCACATGTCGTAGTCCAACTCTGCCGGAACCGGTTGCGGTTCGAGATATTCTTTTCCTACCCAGAAAAACTTCCAGTTGAAACCGGTATGCGCACTGATCGTCACCTTCAACGGCCATCCCAACAATCCGCTTTGCACCAGCTTCTTCAACGGTTGGACAGGAGTGCCCAGTCCATAGAACTGGTCTGTAAAACGGAACCATGTATTCAGGCGGAACATACGTCCGTATTGCTGTACGGCCTCCATCACACGCTTTCCTTCACCGATCGTACGCGTCATCGGCTTTTCACACCAGATGTCTTTCCCGGCTTTAGCGGCCTCGACAGACATGATACCATGCCAATGAGGTGGAGTGGCGATGTGCACAATATCAACATTCGGGTCCAGAATCAAATCGCGGAAATCATGATAAGCGGCTATTTTTTCCTTCACCAGTTTCTTTCCCAATTCAAGGTGATTTTTATCAACGTCACAAACGGCAACCAAACGTGTACCGGCATAATTGACATGGCCTCTTCCCATCCCTCCGGTACCAATAATACCTTTAGTCAATTGATCACTCGGAGCGATATACCCATTTCCCAATACGTGACGCGGCACAATCGAAAAGAGCGCAACCCCTCCAAGAGTTTTCAGAAAACCTCTTCTGCTTGTTCTCATAGTAAATTATAATTTATATAGATTAGCAACCTATTATTTTAATAATATAAATAATATCTGACAAATATACTAATTATCTAATAATCCTTGCAGATATTCACGTGTTTTTATCACATAATCATGTCTTGCACCATTCAATTCGCATTCAATAGTCAATGCTCCTTGAAATCCTTGCTTCTTCAGTTCTGCGATGACAGCCGGGAAATTCACCTCTCCGGTAGGAATGGGTACTTCAGCTCCCAATTCATACGGATTGTTCGGGTCCGGATATCTACCGTCTTTAGCATGGAATTCCTTGATAAGGCTGCCGAACTGCTTCACGGCATCAAGAGAATTCGCTTTTCCGTACATCAATAAATTAGCCAGGTCGCAATTGATAAACACATTACCAGTAGCGATGTCTTTAATGGCACGAATCAAAGTCGTCGGCGTTTCCTGTCCGGTCTCAAAATAGATCATCACACCGCGCTGCTTGGCATAATTCGCCAAATCCTGCATGACCTTGATAAAATCTTTATATTGTTCGGAAGAGGGATCTTCCGGTATAAAACCGAAATGAGAGTGCATAGCGGGAATTTCCGCCATTGCACAGAAATCAATCATTTCATGATATACTTTAATTTTTTCTGCCCGTTCTTCTTTTGGCACCAGACCAATCGTAGCTGGTCCCTGGCGAAAATTCCAAACACAATGGCTTCCGGGCACACCGACAACCGTTGTTACCTTTATATTATGTTTCTTGGAGGCTGCCTTTACTTTTTCAGCAAAATCTTTTGTAAACTTGTTTTTCTGATAATTAAGTTCACAAGAACCAAATCCCTGATCATGCAGATCCTTAAAGCTTTTATCTACATCGCCCAAGTCATATTGGATAACCCCAATCGTTATCTTATCCTGAGCCATCATTCCGGAACACACAAACAGCAATGCAAAAATCAATAAAGAGAATTTAGTTTTCATCATCTGATATAGATTAAGTTATAAATAAAGAAAATTAAAAAGAGGGACAACCAAAGGGTTGTAAGTCTTTTTGGCCTCCCTCTTCATTTATGAAAAAACAAAAGTAATAATTTATTCCATTGTCGGATTAAAAGTTCCGCCCCAATTATTGTTTTGTTCGAGATTCGGATTTTCCAATATTTTACTTTCTTGGATTGGAAAGAAATAATAGGATTCTTGAATTAAGAATTTATTTTCAGCAATAGCACTGATAGGAACCATTCTAAGAACATATTTGAAATTTTCAGGAGTCAACAAATAGGAATTCGCTTTTCTCTGAGCCTCTGTTATCGTCATTTCAGATCCATCTTCATTAATAGCAATCGCTTCAATTCCATATTTTTGTAATCCATTTAATTGCATCATATTACGAGTTCTTCTAAGATCCATAAAACGATGCCCTTCAAAACAAAGTTCCACATTACGTTCATCCAAAATTGCCTGTCGAATTTCTTCTCGACCACCAACTTTTAATCCATACAATCCATCCTCTCCGGCTTCGATCCCTGCACGCTTCCGGATTTGCTTCAACATATCAACTGCAACATCCCGGTGCCCCACTTCATTAGCCGCTTCTGCATAAATAAACATAACTTCTGCTAATCTCATAAATGGATAATCATGATCAAAAGTAGATACCAAATCTTGACTCAAAGAAACATCAGAACCTTTACGGACATACATCCCACTAATAACGTCATTTTGCGTAGCTGTACTTCCTACATTCGGATTAATTCCATATGAATCCTCCCGAACAGCAATCCCAACAGATGTATATTGACGGTATCCAGTCGATGTACCAGATACGGGATACAAAGCTGCGTTATATAAAATACAATCTTCAAACCGAGGATCTCTATTCATCCAATATCTCTGTAAAAAAACATCCTCATTTCCTACATAATACTTGCCAGTTGGATCATCAAAGCTTTTACCATCTAACATTGGAAAAGCTTTTACCATATCCCAAGTTGGCGTGTTATTAGCATTACTCCGACTCAATGAAGCCGGTCGAATCGTATTCTCCCAACCTGCAGTTTTATCAGGATTACTATATATAATAGGAAATACAACCTCCGAGTTCCCATCCACAAGCCAATTGTCACTATATTTATCGGTCAATTTAATTCCTTGAGAGATACAAAAATCATAAGCTTCTTTTGCTGCCTCATATGCTTCATTCCAATACTTATTATCATATCTATTTGAAGGATTAAATTGCGGAGAAGCTTTATAAAGTAACATTTTCGCCTTATAAGCCTTTGCAAAGCACTGATCTATACGTCCATAATCATTTCCTTTCGCTTTTGCAGGAAGCAAACTAATAGCATCATCCAGATCTTTTATAAGCAAATCAAAACACTCAGCTGTAGAATTTCGAGTCACAAATAAATCGTCCTTATCTTTATCCTGTACTTTTGTAATATAAGGCATTCCCCCATGATAAACAATCATTTCACCATATTGATAAGCTCTCATAAAAAGCATTTGTCCTGTCAAGCTATTTTTTACAGACTCAGAACAAGTCCCTTCAGCAAGATACTCTATTCCTAAATTTATATTACGTATATTCGTATAATTCCAACGTTTATAGCCACTACCAGAAGTCGTAATCGTGCTTAACATAAAAGGAATACCTGTCTGTTGTTCGGCCGTATCATCTGCACCAGTATCCCAACCTTTAAAAATATCTCCATAAAGATCTGTAACATATGCAGTTGCCAAATTATCATCATTCCAAACCAATTCAGCATCATAATTCCACAAATTCGATATATCTAAGCTATTGCATCCATTAAAAAATAGAACGATAGCCAAACCGACTAATGAATCTTTTAATTTATTCAGTTTCATAATTTCAACTTTTAGAATGAAAAATTAAGTCCAAATGTAAATGATCTCATCAAAGGAAATGAATCATAATATTTTTGCTCCGGATCCATGAATTCATTCATGGCCGATATAGAAAACAAATTTGTTGCATTCATAAACACCTGAGCATGAAGTAATCCCAGCGGACGTAAGATCGAAGCTGGCAAATTATACCCTATATTCAAATTTTTTAAGCGAACATAAGCTCCATTACGCATCCAAAAATCTGTATTTCCATAACCCGACTCATACTGATTTTTACCGATCACCCGGGGATAAACACCATTTGGATTTTCAGGACTCCAACATTTATCACTAGTCCAAATTGGATAATAAGGACGAGTGTTTCCGCCATATTGCGGAATACCTTTAGTTGCATCACAACCAACTAGACGATCATAGCTACCCACTCCTTGGAAATGCATGTCGATTGTTATTCCTTTCCAACTAAAACTTCCCCCAAAACCATAATTAATACGAGGAGTTCCATTTTCACTTAGTAAATTATAAGCGTCATTTCCATCAATCTTTCCATCCGGTCCTAAAGAATAACCATCACCACGAGTATCTTGGAACAAAAGTCCACCCAAATAAGGATCTCGTCCATATTGTTTAAAACCTTTAGCAATCAACTCATCAACTTCTGCTTGATCTGTCAATAAATGATCTACCTTCAATCCTGTAATACGACCTGCCGACATACCGACCAAAGATAAATCCTTTAGATTTCCCGTCATGTAAATAACAGATTCGTCTAATACATCCCAACGATCTTTAGAATATCCGATATTCATATACAAAGAATAATTTATGCCATGTTGCACTTTATCTCTCCAAGTCAAAGTAAACTCCCCTCCTCTCCATGAACGTTCTGCATAATTTTCAGGGGCTAAAGAAGCACCATAAGTACTAGGCAAAGTAGTAGTTCGAGACCCCAAAATATCTGTTTCTTTCCGATAAAAGCCATCGATCGTTCCGCTCAATCTATTACTCAACAGAGTAAAATCTATTCCTCCATTAATTGTTGCCGATGTGGCCCAAGTTAAATCAGTAGTAGGCATACTACCCGTTTGAATACCATTTGCCAATCCTTTTCCAAACATATAACTACTTCCGGTAGTATACCTTTCTATGTATTGAAAATACCCAATCGATTTATTAGAAGTATTCAAATCATTACCAGTCGTACCATAAGAAGCACGTATTTTCAAATCATCAAGCCACTCCGAAGTATTTTCCATAAAAGCTTCCCTGCTAATACGCCATCCAAGAGAAGCTGAAGGGAAAAAACCCCATCGGCGATCTTTCGGAAACTTATTATTTCCATCATAACGAAATGAAAATTCTGCCATATATTTGGAATCATAATTATAAGTAGCACGTCCAATCCAAGAAAGATGCGAACCTAAATTTTCGGATTCATTAACAGAGACTGTCCGTCTTTCTGGATCTGTAGAAAATACAAACCACTGATCATAATCTGTCAAAGGATCATTAGCTGTAGCATAGATCGCTTCACCTTGACTTTCTGCTTGTTCAAAAGTAATCATTCCACCGACTTCATGTTTTCCGAATGAATTTTTGTAGTTTAATGTCCAGTCAAATTGTTCATTCCAAAACTGACGAGCACCATACGTTAAGTTCTCATAGTTAGAACCAAATGTATAAATATTATATTTATTCAAATCTAATGGTCCCGGTATAAATCTGTTATCAGGATCTCCAGACTGAAAATTATATGCTTTTTGATGAGACATATACTTCTTACGAGCATAGTCGTTTATAATGTAATTTCCCGTGATTTTAGTTGACAATCCCGGCAAAATTTTACCTAAATCAATATTTAAAGATAAAATTCCATTCACATTACGCCTACGTGTCTTAATATAACGGTCACCTAACACAACATCAGCAACATTCCAACCTTTAAAGTTGCTTACATCCGGATAAATTGGATAATCTGTTTTTTCATTCGCAGGAGTACCATCTAAATAAGCATAAGAAGGAACTGTTCTCAAACAATTAAATGTAGTCCGATAAAAATCAAATATATCTTCACTATCATCTCCACTTCCTGGCCAATTAAATCGTCTATCATCTTTTTGATATCCAGATATATTTGCATTCAAAGATATATATTTAGACAAATTCACTGTCAAGTTTGAACGGAAAGAGTATTTATTATTTTCCAAGTTTTTATAAGAGCCTTCTTCTCTGATAAAGTTGCCTAACACATAATATTTTACCTTTTCTGTTCCTCCTGTAGCACTAATAGAATGCTTCGTATTCCACGGATTCTGCCAAATCAAATCATTGACATTATAATCATGTGTTTTTGCATATTCCATCTCTTCTTCATTATTCGGTAAAGGCAACCCGTTTGCTTCAGCAACCAAATTCTGATACACCAATTCTTTATAAGCACTCATTTCATCCGAAAAAAGCTTACGCGTTGGCCTATTAAATGTATAAGATCCTTGATATTCAAATTTAGGTTTACCCATTGCATCTGCACCAGACTTCGTTGTCACCAACACAACCCCATTTCCAGCTTTAGACCCATAAACAGAAGCTGTAGCAGCATCTTTCAAAAAACTAAGTTGGTCTATTTCATTTGGCTCAAGAGCATCAAATGCAGCCTTATCCCTAATAATCCCATCAATAACAAACAACGGATCTCCGAAGCCACCACGCATACGGATTTCAGAACTAGCCCCCATAAAGCCAGAACTTCCAACAATAGTCAGCCCAGGAGCACGTCCAGCTAACGTATTTGATAAATTAGTTGTTGAAATCGTTGAAAGCTCTTCCGTTTTCACATTCGTTATTGCACCAGTTAAATTAACCTTTTTTTCAACACCATATCCAATTACAATAACTTCATCCAATTTCTGAGTATCCTCAAGCAGTGTTATCTGATAAGAATTTTGTCCTCCATCTATCTTAATTTTTTGATCTATATAACCAATATATGAAATAAGTAGAATTGCCCCATTCGATATTCCATTCAGAACGAATTTTCCATCTACATCTGTTATTGTACCAATTCCTTTGTTATCTTCAAGCGTAACATTCGCACCGATTATCGCTAAACCTTCTTTATCGACAATCCTTCCTGATATTGTGTGTTTTTCTTGCTGTACTCCATTTTGTGCAAACTCTGACCTCTTTATTTTTTTTACACTATCATCCTTCAGAAATACACGATTATTTACTATTTTATAAGAGATCCCTGTATTCTTAAATACCTCTTTCAGAACATTTTCTATATGTTCATTTTTAAGATTAACAGAGACTTTGGAGATTTTCTTATTTAATAAAGTCTCATCATAAGAAAATTCATACCCAGTTTGTTCACTAATACTTCGTATGACGGTACCGACTGTCGTTTGATTCAAGGCCAGTTCCAGATTCACATACAAAGAATGCGCATCGCTCGTCGCCATAGCGGGCGATGCAGCTGACAAAAACATTGCTAATGTAGCAATTGATGCATTTTTAATCATACATGTGATTCAATAATGTTAGTACTAAGTTTTTAAGTTTATAGTTTTCTTTTGTTGTGTGTGTTACTTTTCTAATCTGTCATTTCATCATAGGCATTCATTTTTTATTATTCATATATAAAGATTTCTTTCCCCTCTATCCGATATTGGATGGGAGCTAAATATTTCAAGAGTTTCAAGATGTCAGGCAAGCTTTCATCCTCATTGATCACACATCGGAACTTACGCTGGGCAAGCTTCGTTGATTCTAAATTTATGTTTACATTAAATTTTACGGAGAGTTGGTTAACTATTTCCCTCAACGTGACATTTTCGAAGACAAACTGGTTCAGTCGCCACGCCGTACATACATTCACATCCACAACCTCTGTGGCATATTCGTTCTTATTGTTGTCATATGTCACCTTTTCTCCCGGTGACATATCTAAAATGGGGTTCCACTGCTTATCGAGTAAAGCAACTTTACCTCTTGTTAAAACGGTTTCTACGTTTTGGTGTTTCTCGTCTGTTTTTACATTGAAAGCGGTTCCAAGAACCTTAATATTCACATAATTGGTCGAAACATATAGTGGGTACTGAGCATTCTTTGCAACGTCAAAGAATGCTTCTCCTTGCAAGGAGAGCTTTCGGTTATTTTCGGCAAAAACCTCAGGTATCCTCAAAGAAGACCCCTCCTTTAACCAAACAGCCGATCCATCCGCAAGCACGATTTTTTTCACATCTTCCCCTTGTTCCACCCTGATCGTTACACAATTGTCCGGTTTCAGATAGCCCCATCCCACATAAGAAAAAGAGACAAATAACAAGATTACGGCTGCGTATCTCATCACAGAGCGAAGTATTTGAAATCGCCTTCTACTATTTATCTTGGCATTCAATCCATTCAATGCCTCTTCGATATGCTCAGGCGTATTATATTGAGTGAACTTCCACGAAACGCGAAGTTTCATCAATTCAGAGAAAACCTCCTCATTATCAATTGATAATTCACGCCATTCTTCCACCTGTTTCATTTCTTCAGGAGAAAGCATGCCTGTCAAATATTTTGCTAAAAGCCTATAATCAAAATCCATTTTTATTTCCTATTATTTATACTAAACGAACAACTTCAGAAAAATACGGAGCAAAAAAGCATTTTTTTCATACAATTAATGGGCAGTCATTCATCAGGCAAATAAGACATTAATAATTAACCACTTACAACAAAAACAAAAGTTTCAATCTCAGGCAACCGGACAAACTAACTCGTTTCCTGTCGCAAACTAAGTCAAATCACCCGAAGAACTAAATGAAAACATATAGTAAAGTAGCCGTTAGCAGTTACTATCTATTACCCTTATGTAGTACTACCTATTGTCGATTGGTAGTACTATATAAGGACGATAGGTAGTACTACATATCAATAATATATTATATGCTTTGAGTTAGTTTACTATGACTTTCGAATTAGTTTCCGGCATGTTCCGTATTAATTGCTCCGTGAAAACGAGGAAACTCCGGACAAACCGCCGGAAACAAAAAGGTGTCGGTTCTATGCCGGTTACAAAGTTCAACCGACATCCTTTAATTAAATGTTTATTAGAGAGATACGAGCAAAAATGTCAGATATCAGTTTCCTGTGTGTTTTTATTTATATTTTTACGCAAAATGAGACAAGTGCGATTACTCGGATCTCTGTCAGAGTAATCGCACTTATGCGAAGTGTAGCATTGAATGATGAAGATTATTTTGCCGTATATGACTTCTTTGTAACGACTTTACCATCCAAATCTAGAACCTCCAGATTCATCTGATCACCACTAGTCTCCACAGAAACCACACTATTATTTGAATTTACCAATACCGGAAATTTGATACCGTCACTCGGTTCCTCATATTTGTTTCGATGGAGATGTCCGCATAGCATCAGATCCACTCCGAGTTCATTCAGGATAGGTACGAATTTCTTCAAGACGTCTTTCTGTCCATGCCAGATATTGAGGTCAGCAGAAGGAGGCATATGTGCAATGACAACTTTAAATTTAGCCTGCTTGAAATCTTCATTTTTATATAGTTCCTTCATCCATTCCACCTGATCCGTACGATAACCGTCATAATCGGTAATACCGCTGTACTCGATATCGGAATCCGGTTTGTCTTCCCCCGTATCCAACATTATGAAACATACAGGTCCTTGTCTGAAAAGATAATATAGGAACGGTTCTTTCGGAGAGAAATATTTCTGGAACGAAGTGGCGAACTCACCACGGGTTTCATGATTTCCGCGAGCGTAATACATAGGTTTCTCCGAAGCGAACAAATCGATGCTTTCTTTCATGAATCCATTAAAGATTGTTTGTTCGTCTTTAAATTCCGAAACCATATCACCATTGAAAATAATCAAGTCTTTATCCTTGTAGTTCGCATTATTCAGCAGTTTCGTAATGATGTTTTCACGTCCGTGAATATCATTGATCATGACAAAAGAGGTTTCTTTTTTATTTGAATCGCACGTTGTAAACGTCAAAGCATTCTTTTTGTATACATCCGATGCTGCCACACGTCCGTATATGACATTAATCCCTTCATGCGACAACACTTCCTGAGAATAAATACGATAACGATAGGTTGTTCCGGGAGTCAACGCTTTTACCTTCACGGCATGCAGCAAGGAGGTATTTTTAACCCCATTAGTCGTATCGAAATACTTAGGCCGTTCTTCTCCATAATAATGAGTTCCGTCATTCGGAGCCAACTCTACCCAGCCGATAGACGGTTTATCCGCTACCCAGACAATAGTTGCCTCATTCTCTTTTACATTCTGCAGATAAGGCCCGTAAAGGATCTTTATCTGCGCAGTTGCCACCTGAGTGGCAACTGTGAGTAAAAGGACATATATCAATTTTTTAATATACTTCATTGTAAATAAGTTTTATTGCATCTATTAATAACCATCGTTCTGAACCAATTGAGGGTTCGCGTCCATTTCCGCCTGCATAATAGGCAGATGGAATTGCTTCTTGTCAAAATAACGAACTTCAACCAAACGGTCTTCACGAGAAGCATTCACATCGATCACGGCACGACGGTCCGGATCCGGTTCATCATAGTCGACAGTACCACACAAACGATACAAGTCACCCGGCATAACAGTCTCTGCCACTTTCTTTCCAGTTTTGGCTCCGCTCTGGTCATACTCGTCCCAGCGAACGATATCTTCAAAACGGAAACCTTCACCAGCCAATTCTATCGTACGTTCTCTCCTTACCAGTTCACGTACTTTGGCCTGTGTATCATATTTAGAACGGTC
>ERZ779697.573-NODE-573-length-17652-cov-5.26584_pt1 | contig 17652 bp, 11 predicted proteins | sample MGYA00511881_ERZ779697 | MGnify/ENA primary metagenome ERZ779697 (study PRJEB29588, sample SAMEA2148105) | human gut metagenome | biome: human gut; feature: human-associated habitat; material: faeces | place: Denmark | collected 2008/2010 ... | reverse complement strand
AACCTTGTTGTATACGGAAAAATCTTACATGAGGTCAAGATAAAAGTCGATTTTTTCTATACAATAAGAAGAGATTAGAATTAAATTCTAATCTCTTCTTATTTCATTTATGACTTTAATACATATTTCTTTATTAAGATTATTCCTCCACCTACGATTGCAAGTGTTATTGTTATTAATGTAAAGTAACTCATAAATTGTGTTGCACCTGTTTTTATTGATAGAATTACTAATGCAAAGTCGTCATCGTCTTCTTGTTCTTCTTTATATGGGTTTTCTCTGTTGTTTGGTGTTGAGTCTATGTCATCTGTATTGTAGTCGTTTGCATCTTCTGATATTTCTGCTATATTTATTTTTTGTCCTAGATTCTTTTCACTATTTATCCATCTGAATGTTATTTCTAGTTCTTTTGATTCTCCTGGATTTAATAATACAGTTTCTAGTGCTCTTGTTACTATTTTGTCATCTCCAGATTTTACCCATCCATATTGTTTGTTGTTTCCATCCTCTACATGGAATTCTAATCCTTCTGGAATATAATCTGTTACTTCTGTTGCATATCCTGGAATTTCTCCTTCGTTTGTTACTCTTATTTTGTATACAAATTTAACAACAGTTTTATTTAATTTTTTCTTGTCTAATTCTACTTTTGCTATTGGTTCTGGTTCGTTGTTGTTTCTTATTCCTTCTCCAGTGCTTTCTGTTAAGCCTTTATTTGGTTTAAATCCAGTATTTGTTGTAGTTGTTTTTCCATCTACTGTTACTACTGATTGTGTTACCCATTTTAATAAGCTTAAATCAAAGATTGGTATACGTACTTTTTCTATATCTTCGTCATCTTCATCTTGCCATTCGTTTGGTGTTGAATCCTCGTCATCCCCACTATCTTCTGTAATTTGTGCTTGATTTATTATTACACTATCTTTATCAAAGTCTTTTGGTTCTTTTATTGTAAATACTACTTTTACGTCTGCATAACTTAATGTTTTTGTTTCTGGGTCAAATGCTTTTATTAATGTTTTTTCTAAGTATCTTGTTCTTATCATTGTTGCTTCTTCTGCTTTTGTTGTTATAACATATTTTTTACCATTATATTCTATAATGTCTTCTTTAGCAATGTTTTCATCGCCTTCTGTCATTTCTCTATACATTACCCAACCATATGCTTTGTTTGTTGCATCATCTGCTTCAAATACTAATCCATTAGGTATATCATCTGAAACTTCATATGCATATCCATCTTCTGAGCCTTCATTGTAAACTCTTATTGTATATTCTACTTTGCTTCCGTTTTTTACCCATAATGGATCTTTTGGATGATTATATGTTGCTGTATGTTCTTTTTTGCCATTTCTATCATATGTTCCATCTATTAATGTACTTACATCTGGCACTGGTTCTCTTGATGCTTCTGGTGCTTCTCCATCTACTTTTGTTATAAATTTACGAAGTGCTAAATCAAAATATTTTAATTGTAATTGTTCAAAATCGTCGTCATCTTGTTCACCTGGTGTATATCCATTTTCTTCTTTGCCTGGTGTATGTTTATCATCTTCATAAACATTTTTTGGCTCAGAATCTCTGTCATCACCTTTTTGTTCTATTTTGTTTCCATCTTCATCATATTCTTCTGTTATTTCTGCAACGTTCTTTAATATTCCTTTATATGTGTTTTCTTTTAAAACTATACATGTTATTTCAACTTCTTGATAGAATAATCCATCTTTTTCATCATTTGTACTTTGTTGCCATAAGTCTTCATCAGCTTTTTTTGATTTATATGCTTTAATTAATTTTTCTTTTAATGCTTTTGTTGATATTGCTGCTCTTTCGCCTGTTACTATTTGTATTTGGCTATAATCTGTTGGCACTTCACCTGTTATTGGATCTTTAAAGTCCTCTAGTTTTATTTTATCTTTGTTTATTTCTGATTCGTCTTTATAGAAACCATTTTCTCCAACTAAGTTCTTTATTTCAATTCCCTCTGGCAATACTTCTTTTCCTGTTGCTTCATCTGTTGTTTTTGGTATTGACCAAATGCTGTTATTTGTATAGTTAGGTAAGAAACCTAGTCCTTCTGGCAAGTAGTCTGTTACTTCTGTTGCATATCCATTTCTATCGCCTTCATTATATACCCTTATTTTATATGTAACTATATCTCCTTTCCTTACTGTTACAGCATCTTTAGGATGAACATATTCTGCTGTTGTTATTTTCTTTCCTGTTGTCGAATCTATTGTATTTAGCTTACTTGTATTTATTTTTGGTGTTCTATCTTTTTCATCTTTTAATTCTGTTCCATTTAGTTTTGTTATAAATTTACGAAGTGATAAGTCAAAAGGTGTTCCTTTTATAATTATTTTCTCAAAATCATCATCATCTTCTTGACCTTTATAATGATATTTAGAATCTGTTAAATCATTTTTATTTTCTTCGTTTCCTTTATATCCTGGTAATGGCTCTAATAAATCTTCTGCTGTTGGCTCAGTAAAGTTTTCTGGTTTAGAATCTCTATCTTTAATTTTTTCTTCTTGTGGTCTTGGTGCTGATGTATAGTCCATTGTTGCAATATTTGTTAAAACCATATCATTTGCTGAAGTTTCTGCAGAAACTTTGAATTTAATATCTATTGATTTACTATCTAGTTTTTCTCCGTCAAATGGATTTAAGCCAAATAAATATGGTTGTAGTCCTGTTTCTCCTTGTGCTGGAATCTTAGATATTGTAATTGTATTTTTTTCCTTATTTATACTATATATATATTCTTTACCTTCTAATTCTTCTGCTGTGTATTCACCTGAAGTTTTAGCTTCTATAAACTCTGGATTTGATTTTGCATCAAATTCTAACCCTTGAGGTAAATAATCTGTTATAGAATATACATAACCTTCTATATCGCCTTCATTATATACTGTAAATCTGTATGTTACTATATCTTCTGTTTTTACTTCAACTGGATACTTTTTATGCTTATAGTCTGCTGTTGTTGCTTCGCCACTTGCTAGTTTAGTTATATCTATATCTGGTACTCTAGTATCTTCTAGTTTTGTACCATTAACTTCTGTTATATATTTTCTTAATGCCAAGTCAAATGTTTTCCCTGGTAAAACTAAATCTTCATAGTCATCATCATCTTCTTGATATGTGCTATTGTCTGTTGGTGGAGTGTAATCATCTAAATTTGGTTTTTCTGGTACAGAATCATCATCATCCCCACTATCAGCTGTTATTGCTGCTATATTTCTTAGGTTTTGCTCTACTCCACTTGCTATTGCTACAACTTTACATTCTACTTCTAAATCTGCATAATATAATCCGCCTTCGCCTTTTTCTGCTTTTTGCCAAATTCCTTCTGTTGTTTCTGATGTTTTTGCTTTATCAAATGCTTTTATAGTTGTATCTTTTAAATAGTTAGATGTTATTGGTGTCACTTTTGAACCATCTTTTAATGTTATTTGTTCTCCTGTTTTCCATCCATATTTAGTATTTATTGCGCTTCCAGCCACTAACTCTAGGCCTGCTGGCAAGTAATCTGTTACTTCTGTTGCTGTTCCATCTACCTGTCCCTCATTATACACTCTTATTTTATATGTAACTATATCTCCTGTTTCTACTTTTTGTTTGTCTTTTGGATGAGTGTATGTTGCTGTATACTCTACCTCTCCTGTTCTATCATCTTTAATACCATTTATTAAAGTTGTTGTATCTACTCTTGGTGTTCTATCTGCAACTTCTATATTTTTTTCTGCACGTTTAATTGCTGTTATAAATTTACGTAGTGCTAAATCAAATCTTTTTGGTACTTCTGTTGATATTTCATCTTCTGCCTCTGCTTTATCTCTTTTTATTTCAATTACCGCTTGGTCATTTCCTGTAGCATACAAGAAATTTGCTGTTGCCCATTTTCCTGTTTTTGATACTTTTAGTGAAAATTTTGAGCAGTCTATATCAACAAATTCCATTGCTGATTTATATAATTTAATATAATATTCATTATTATATGTAACTTTTTCTAATTCAACTTTATTTCCTGTTGAATTTATAACATCAAAAATTTGCATTCTTTTTAATGTATCTTCTGTTTGTTCAAAATAGAAGTATTGATTAACAATATTTCCTTTCCCGTCTTTTAATGCTAATTCAAAATCGTTGTATCTTGCATCATTTGTTGTAATTTTAAATGGTCCTATTAGATAATAGTTTTCATATGGATTTGGCTTTGTTCCTGTACTACTTTTATCTTCTACTCCAAATTTTATATTTTTATCAAATTCTATATTTACACTATCACTATTAGTTGTTTCTCTTATTGTGCTAGTTGAATCTGAGCCTTCTTTTAATGCTCCTTCTATAAAATATTGATATATTCTGTTTAAATAGTTTGCCCTTCTTGTTCCAAACACATCATTACTTTCATTTATAGCTAGCCAATTAACTGGTGTTGGATTTGTTGTTGATACTGATTCATTTTTTCCGTTTTCATCATAATTTGCAAAATACCAAAAAGCTAACTGTTGAATTACTTCTAAATCATCATCTGTTATCATCCCTTGGTTTACTTTTGCAATTCCTATTTTTGTTAGTAATTCTGTTTTATATTCTTGTGCATTGTATTTATCTGTACTTACTGGTAAATATGCATTATCTGCTATCCATAGCATTGCATTATATATGTTAACATTGTTATATGTTTTCTCATTAAAAGTAATGTTCTCTGTTCTATCTAGGTTAATATTATATAATTCTTTATACTTGGCAATTACCTCATTAGCATTAGATTTCATATTTTCTATTACTGTATATTTTGTTGAGTTTGCAGAACTATTGTCACCAAATTCCACACTACCAAAGCCCTTTCCTCCTCTTATACAATAAAAGCTATCTTCGAATTTTTTATATGGAGTTTCTAATTCTCTTTTATTATAATCAAATATCTTTACTATTGAATACTTAAATTCTTGACCATCTTTATGTCTAGCGAAGGTATATTCTTCATCGTCTATGTTATTATCTCCATTATCATCACTATATGGTCTTGTTCTTTGATATGTAAGGTCCCTTTTTTCTTCTGCTGCATATATCGCATTTGGGTTTAGTACCGCTATTGAAATCAAAGCTACTATTAATGCCATTAATAAAATCTTAATCCTTTTCATAATTTACCTTCCTTCTTACAAAATACTAACTATATATATTATAAATTTTTTTAAAATTAAATCAATACCTCTTTTTTAGGCATTTTTCTTTTGTAAAAAAACGTTCTTTAAGCCTTTACGGAAGCCATTTTTTAGAGTTTTGTTTTTTATTAGCATTAAATATTACATTTTCATGACATTTTTTTATGTGTATAATAATTTTTTCATTTTCTTGTTCTTTTGGCTTATTTCCGTAGTTATACAGCCTTTTTATATGTATAAAAATCCCTTTAGTATTTTTACTAAAGTAAGCATGCTTTTAAACGCCATATCCAATAATACATACTAATTATACAATATTTTAAGTTATTTATCAACACATTATGTAAAAAAGATTTTAGCAATTAAATCCAGTTTTTTCTATTGACTTTTTTATATAAATTTGCTATTATAGTTATGCTTTAATTTTTGCGGGAATAGCTCAGTTGATAGAGCGCTGCCTTGCCAAGGCAGAGGTCGCGGGTTTGAGCCCCGTTTCCCGCTCCAGATTTTTAGTTGTTCACTATTAACTTTTTTATTGTTATTTGGTACTATTTTAATTAAAAGTGAATAAATTATATCATATCTTAAATATTCGGCGACATAGCCAAGTGGTAAGGCACGAGTCTGCAAAACTCTGATTCCCCGGTTCGAATCCGGGTGTCGCCTCCAAAAAATAAAGACTTTAAAAGTCTTTATTTTTTTACTTATGCAATTAATTGCATATATACATTCTTAAAATTTCCTATTAATTCTATAAAGTAATATCTTGCACTTTTTTTATTTACTATATTTTTTGTGATTATATCTATACTTTCCACATTACTATCGCCAATTTGTAGTGTGACTTTTCCAATTTTAGTGTTTTCTTCTACTGGTGCTTCTAAATATTTTAAAGAATTTATACTTATTCTTATATTATCAATTTCTTCTTTTTTTATTGGATATAATTTATATTTAAAATTTCCTAAACCTAATTTTACACTTTGCTTTTCACCTTTATTTACAATAATCCTATTCGCATTTACTTTTTTCCATTTTTCAAATTCCTTATTAACCAATTCTTCTAGATTTACTATTTCATAGTTTTTATATATGTACTCTATTAAATTGATAGAATCTTTTGTCCTTGTTTTTTTAGTATCGGCTCCTAGTACAACTGTTATAATATTAAATCCATTTCTTGTTACCGATGTTACTAGGCATCTTCCTGCACCATTTGTAAATCCCGTCTTCACTCCATTCACTCCATCTAAATATCCAAGCAACTCATTTGTATTTGTTATTGTTTTTATATTTCCATTTATATTTACATTATGCACTTTAGTACTTACAACCTCTGAAATTTTTTGAATATTTAATGCATAATCGGCAATTAACGCAAGCTCATATGCAGTTGTATAATGTTTCTCCTCATCTAATCCATGTGGAGTTATAAAATGAGTATGTTTTAAATTTAATTCTTGTGCTTTTTTATTCATTAAATCTGCAAAATTTTCTACACTTTTCGCAGTGCTTACGGCTATTTGAATTGCAGCATCATTTCCGTGAGCAAAGCATTAACCCATATAATAAATCTTCTTTTGTTATTTTGTCTCCTGTTTTTAGTCCTAACCTTGAGCCCCCTATGTTTGCAGCTTGTTTGCAAACTTCTACTTCTTCATTTAAGTTTTTATTGTTTTCTACAAATACTATTGCTGTCATTATTTTTGTTGTGCTTGCCATTGGAACTTCTTTGTCATAATTTTTACCATATAATATTGTTTTTGAATTTCTATCAAAAGCAATTGCACTTCTTGATAAAATGCTTGGTTCTTTTGAAACATTTGTAGAAACATTTTCTATTTCTTCCTTTAACCATACATAGTCTGTTTCTTCTTCTATCTCGTACGCAAATACGCTTACATTAACACACATTAATGCAATTATAAATCCAATTATTATTTTTTTTATATTATTCAATAAAATCACCTTTTAAATTTTATTAAATAAAGCATTAAAAATGCATAATTTAGTTTTATTTTCCTATAAACATTTGCACATATATTTTTCCATATTTTGGGCTTTTTACTACACCTATCCCCGTATAATTAAAACTACTATTTAAAATATTTGCTCTATGCCCTTCTGAATTCATCCACGCATTTACAGCCCCACTGTTGCTAGAATTTCCTGCAATGTTTTCTCCTGCTGTTTTATAACTTATTCCATAGCTTTTTAGCATATCAAATGGTGAACCATAAATTGGTGAAGTGTGAGAAAAGTAACTATTATCGACCATATCTTGTGCCTTTATTCTTGCAACATTTTGTACCTCGTCATTTATTTTTAATGCAGATAAACCATTAGCAACCCTTTTTTCATTAATTAAATCAAATACCTCTTGTTCATCAGCTGTAAGTTCACTTTTGGTAGTATTGTTTGCATTTGGCTTTGTTGTGTTAGAATTATTCCCAGCACTTCCGAGTATTAGGATATATTAGTTTAATATATTTACTGCTAACTGCTCCAATATAATCATTATCCGTTTGTACAATATACCAATCTCCTATTTTTGCAAACAAGCGTATATATTGGTTTTTATACACTTTTGTTATTACTCCAAAGTTAGTACCGTGGTCCTTGTCTTACATTTAGTGTTGTTGCAGTAACAAAACCTGTTGGTGTGCTTACTGTTTGATAGTTTTTCATTGCTAAACTGCTTGTAAATATACCTGCTATCAAGAAAAAAATCATTACACATAAAATTAATTTTGACTTTAATTTCATAAAAAATCAACTCCTATTAATAGTTTTAGCTATTATTAGGAGTTTATGCAAAAATTTTGGTTTAGCTTAAAATAGTTTTTTAATTTAAAATTTATTCGCCTCTTTTTCTTGTTCCTTCGTCTGGTGTTTTTCCTCCTTGTTCTCTTTCTCCTGATTCTCTTTCTGCTCTGTTCACTGCTTCCTCATATGTCATTGAATCATTTTCTTCTAATAATTTCATTATTCTTTCTGCCTTTTGGTCTATTTTTTCTTCTATATAGTCAAGATATCCCGGCATTGCACCTTTCATTTTTTCCTTTATTCCTAATCTTTCATATAAATCTTCTTTTATTTCTTCTTTTGTAACTTCTCTATTCTGTCTCTCGTTTCCCTCTATTTCATATGTTTGTACTCCTTTTTCTTTTGAAGGAACTCCTCTTTTATCTAAATCATCTGCTTTTTCAAAAGCTTTTGCTTTGCCTGACAAATCTTGACTAGAATTGTTTCTTCTATCCAAAAATTCTCTTGCATCTGCAGATTCTTGTATAGTATTTTTTCTTTCTGCTTCTGGTACTTTAATTCCCCAATAGTTTTTTTCGTCTCCCGCTTGTTGTCTACAATAAATAAGCTCACTTTGGCCGTGCTCATTTCTTGTTATAGCATATGCTGTCTGAGAATCAATTTTGTATACAGCAAGTGGTTTTATTTCTTCTATTTTTTCTCCACTTAACTTTTTGATTGTAATGTCTGGATTCTTCCCCCCTGTTTGTTTACTTTGTTCATTTTCTATTTCTTCCTTTTTTCCGTCCTTGTCTTTTCCTATTGCTTTCCAAGAATATGGATCTTTTCCTCTTATCATGTATATATCTTTATATTTTTTATCAAAATTTGCAGCATTAGCAAAAGTGTCATGCTCGGTTACTTTTTCTCCTTCATCTCTTTTTATATGTATAACATCTTTTGAATTAATATTATATTTTTCTGCAATTTCTTCTCTATCCTCTTCTTTGTCATCTTCTAAATCTGGTTTTTCCTCTTCGTCTTTTTCATTTTCGTCCTTTTCTTCATCATCTGGATTTTCTTTTTCTTTTTCCTGTTCGTCATCTTCTTTTTGTTTATCTTTTTCTAGTTCTTTTAAATATTCTATATCGGGAAGTCCTAAGTCTTCATATTTGGCAACAGGATTTTTTTTGTCTTCTAATTTTTGTTTTACATTCTCCAAACCATTTATATCATAAGAGAATTGTTTATTTTCATCTATTGTTGCAATATTTTCACCAAGCAAACTAATATTGTATACTTCTTTTTCTTTTTTTACATTTATATTAATATCTGCTGCTTCTCCCTCTAATGTAACTGTTGCTTCGTCATGTTCCATCTCATTTATTATCTGTGTAAGTATTTCCTCAAATTTAGCTTTAACTTGTTCTTCTTTTGCAAAATCTTTTCCTTCCATTGCTTCATTTTCTGCCATATTAAGACCTCCTTTTAATCTACATTAAATGACATTTCAAAATCTGTACCATCATTTAGTTTTACTATAAATGTTTTTGTTGTACTTTCTGTCTGATTTTCCTTGTTCGTTATTTTTACTTTATACTTATATAGTCCGCTTTGTTCTTCAAAACTTTCATAAGACACTTCATTTTTTGCATATAAAGTAGATTCTATATACTTTTCAAAGTCTTGTACAGTTTTAAAATAATTTGTTTTAAAGCCAGTTGACAAGCAGTTATATGCATAGTTATAGTCATATGAATTTATAGCATCAATAAATTTTTGTATATTTAAAACAACTTTTCCTTGTTCATTTGTCGAGTTATATTTCTCTAAGAATTCTGGTAAATCTAATGTGTAAGTATCTAACATTATTGAATAATCCATAACACCGCTTTCATTAAATATATAGTAACGTCCCTCTATGTCTATACACACATATTCAGTATATTCATCGCGGTCATATGACTGACTTTTACTTATTACTGCATTTTCTAAATCTGCTTTCTTAATGTATTCTAAATATTTATTTATGTTTTCAAATCTTTTTTCCCTATATTCTTTATTTAGCAAGTAATACGAAGCTTCTTTATCATTCTTTAGATATTCTTGATATGTACTGAAATATCTATCAGCCATTGTATTTTTTGGAATTGGAACCATTTTATAAGTATTATCTTTTTTATTTGAAACTTCTTTAACTGTTGCACTATATGAATCACCAATGCTTAATTTGTCATAACCTTTTTCTTTCATATATATATATGGAATCACTTGAAATGTCATATTAACTGGATCTAGTTGCACCATTAATCTTGTTTCATACTTCTTCTTATTATTCAAATTGTAATAGAATATTTCCATAAAATATGTATTTATTAAATCGTTTTCTTCTGAAAAATATATTTTATTTATTATAAATTCATAATTGTCCGTGTATTCAATTGATTCATCAGGCACATTAGACAATACATTATTAACATTAATCTTATTTTCTTTTATATAATCATTAGAAATAAAATTCATTAGTTTTGCGTTGTCATTCGTTCCTATTGCAGTCAAATATGCTTTCACTATATTTTTAACTGCAAAAAACATATTTCTATCATCTACTTTTTTTATAATACATGGATTATCAATTGTAATATAATTTGATTTTCCTTCTCCTTCATATATACTTTTTTCTTCCTTTTTCTTAAAAAGTCCTATTATACAGATTAACAAAATAATAGTTATCATTAATATTATAATTGTAAACTTTATAAACTTTTTCATTATATTTCTCCCATTTTAATTTTACATAAGTCCACCTTTACTTGGGAATGCTCCTCCTGTCAAATCAATTCCTCCATTCCATCCCCAGCACATGCCATCATATTTTTTTATCCAGTCTTGTAAATCGTCTATTTTTAAATACCCAATATTATGAGCAACTAGTCCATCACCAATATAAATTCCAACATGTCCTGCTGAGTCATACTGATTAGCATACTTATATGCATAACCATATACAGTTGCACCTAATTGTATTGTATTCCAATCTTTAGATACTCCCCACTTTCTTCCCGCTAAAACTGCCGTATTTGCCGAGATTCTACGTCCACCATTAACGCCTGCTTTTGCATATACATCTGCTACCCATCCTTGGCAATAGCCCTTATTAGTTTGTATACCATATTGTGTAGAATTCATTGCTATCTCAGCTACTTTCTTTTGCATATCGTTTCCATCGCTTGTAAATGTATATACAGATTCTCCAATGCTTTCATACATTCCTACTATATACTTTGATATTTGATCTATCCATGCATCTGGTGGCTGGCAATATTTATTTCCTATTGTTTCTACAGTATAATTTCCAGCTTTAAAATAATATTTACTCTCAGCAATAAGTTCCCCCAAGTCTTTTGTTGCTTCATTAAAATTAGGATATTTTTTCCATTCTGTACCATTTCTATCTTTGTAAGAAGCCCCGTTATAGCTTCCTTTAATACTTGCCCAGTTATATGTTTCTCTATCTATTAAGTTCCAGCCGGTTCCTCCACTAGACTCTTTTTGAATTATTGCCATTGCAAATATTGCATTTACCTTATACGTATCTTGTATATAAACAAGGTCATCTACTACTCCTAAGAAATTTTCTTTTGCTTCTTTACGCTTGAAATAGTTGTTTATTACATCTGTTATTTGTTGTTTGTTAAGCTCTTTTAATGCTTGTGGTTCATCTACTTTTACAACCATACTGCCTCGTATACTCATTATTGAAGTAAAATCACCTAAAGAATATATCTCTTTAATTCCTTCAATATCATATTCACTGTCTCTTCCATAATATGAATCCAATAAATACATTATTATTGTAGAAAAATTTGGATCATATTCATCTATCATCTCTTCTAACCATCCTGGCGTGCTAGCCATATTTCCTTTTGCTTTTGGGCTCTCATCATATGCTTTTAAAAATTTCTGGTCCTTCTTATCATAAAGTTCTTGACTTACCTTTGAATTTTCTTCATCCAATTCATACTTAGTTTTTATACTTCCAGAAGCTATTGAACTTTCAGTGTCTGTTCTTTTATATCTAATCGTAATTTGGTCATAATCTACATCTATAGCTGGTGTAGAGCCTTTAAACTCCCACACTCCAGCTGCATTTTTCACATATGAAAATGTATTTCTTCCCGAATCAACAAGTGTTAAACTACTGCTAGTTATGCCTGATACAGTTATAATTGTAAATCCTGTTGACGGATTTTTTGTACTTGTACCATAAAACCTTCTGCCATTACCATCAATAATCTGATTTATCTGTTGATTATATTCAATTTTTATTGTATTTGGATTACCTAGTACAATTGACACTATTGGATGAGGTTGTGTTGCTACTTGTGAATTCGCCTGTTGCTCTGTTTTTTGTCTTGCTATTTCTTCTATTCTTTGTTTATTATTATTATAATACTCTTCCAAGTAACCACTTTTTATATATTTTGGTATATTTGCTCTCTTACTGCTTTTTGTTTCACTATATTTATACGTATCTTCTACTCTGCTTGCTGATTGCTCTAAATTTTCTATTGTTACTTTTTTATCTATAGTTTTTTCTGCTTTCATAAACCATGTATCAGCATCTGTTATACCATATTTATATGTGTTATCTTTAAGTATTATATCTTGCTTTACCGTATAGCTTGGCTGATTATTTGTAAAATTTATATTCTTATATGTACAATCATGTATATCTTTCGGTGGAGTTACTCCAGAAAATCCACTTAGATTATCTATAACATCACTAGAAGTGTCGCAACTCGAATCACCTGATAAGAATTTATATTCCTCTATTATGCTTCTGTTACCGCTTACAGGTGCACACATACGAATATATTGATAATTTCTTATTGTCTCATAATAATTTGTAACATAAGTTTTTTTTGTTTCTGTCATTTCTTCTGCAATTGTAACCTCTATATTTGCACTAAAAGCTAAATTTGCTACCTTCTCCACAAATTCGGTATCTTCTGAATTTACTAATAATGCTGTTAATACTTCAAATGGAAGTGTATATTTACTTACCAATGGTTTATAATCTACTACCATTTCTGATAAAGTATAACTTTCCGAATTTTGAAATGTATCAGTTCCTTTATATGGATTTTCTATATTTCCATCCTCAAGTGTATATGTTGTTTTATTATACCCCCATGTTGCGATTACTAAATTTCCCTCATCATTAATTGAAAAATATCCTTTTACCTTATCATAATCATTAGTTTCTAATTTTTTCTTAAAGTCCTCGTATTTGATATATTCTAATACTATTGAATTATCTAAATCTGATGTGTTTACCCTTTTTATATGTATTGTTCCAAGTATCTGATTGTTTTTTGATGCTTCTTCTATTTCAGAATCTGACAATGTTTTATATTTCTTAGTAGCTGAATCATACATTTGATCTCTACTTCTTAAATCCACATATTGAGTTGCTATTTCAGCTTTTAATAAATATGGCATTAATTCTATTTCTTTATCTGAAAAATCATTTTCATCAAATCCATATAATATTAATAATTGTTTAAGTAATTCGTCTTGCGACATTCCATTTATGTCTACTCCTGCATCTGTCAATTTTTTCTTTAACTCATCATTTATACTAATATCCCAAGTGCCATTATTTTTATTAAGTGTTACTATGCCAGAAGAATAACCTGTTCCCGATCCTAAAGCTTCTGCTTTAGCTGTTTTAGCCATATCCCAATTTCTATAATTTATTATGTATAAAAATCCTCCAATCAAAACAATAACTACTGGGACTAATATAAGAACAAGCAAAATAATTTTTAGAGGCGTAGGTAACTTCATGAAAATTTTTATTGTTTTTTTTGCTTTTTCTGCTCTTTCTCTGCTTCTTTTTAATTCATTTTTTGATTTTTCTAGAAAGCCCTTTTCCTGTTTTTTTTGCTCTTCTTCTGGATCCATTGTAACACCTCCTTTGTTTTGTAATTTATATTTCTATTTCTATTTGTGCAAACTGATTATTTCCATTATTTAAATACTCTTGATAATTTAAAACTATATTTGTAAAATTTATTGATTTTACTACTTTTTGTGGATTATATGCTTTGTTAAATTTAATACTCACCGTTTGCATCGTTCCACTTTTTATAGTTAAATCATCTATAGATAATTCATTTAAAAATGCAACATAATTCTGATTCTTTATATCTGTCAAATACACTGTTCTTGTATTTTTCTTACTGTCTAATAATATATCGTTTTGAGTATTGTTTTTTATTTTTAAAATATATATTTCATAATCAATATAATTTTTTCTTTCTGCTATATAAATTTCTACTCCATTTTGTTTTTTTGTTTTATTAACTTCTTCTTTTCCTATGTAATTGTTTATATTTAATTTATACTCATCATTCTCTTTTACTATTGTGTAATAGTCTTGAATACTCATATCATCTTTATTCCCACCTGTTGATAATAAATCCTCTGTAATTTTTATACTATAAGTATAAGAGTTGTCTGTATTTATCCATGCTCTTTTGTCACATAGCCTATATGTTGTAAATATTTTTTCAACATAATTATTTTTAAATTCTTCTTCTGTTGGATATAGTGTTTCTTTGCAATCAGTTGAAAGTAAATTATATGCTGAGCTTATTTCTTTCTCATTACAAAATTTTATAAAATTATCTATAATTTCTGTTGACTCACTTGCAACTTCTTTTGGTACATCTGTTCCAGATATTATTGAATAATTCTTATTACTATAAGTAGTAGTACTAATATTAGTACTACTACTCCTATCTTTTGTACTATTTTTCAAAGAGTTATTTAATGTTTTTATTACTCCAAATATTAATATTATAACAACAATTGTTATCCATATAGCATGTCTATTTTTGTTATAAAATCCAATTATACTGTTCACTAACTTAAATCTCCTTTAAAATCGCTTATTAATCTTATTGCTCTTTTAGCTTGTTCTGGATTAAGTCCTTTGTCTCTTAATCTTCTTTCATAATCTTCCACATTTTTTTCTTGTCCCCAATATGATTTTGATAATCTTTTATGCATTTTTGCAGCTGCTACAATTTCTTCTTGGCTTACTGGTCCATCTTTATCATTCATGTGTCTTGCTCTTATATCCATTGCTTGCTTTATATCATTTGCACTTGTTATTCCGTTTGCATTAAGCATTCTTATTGCATCTTCTCTTTGATCTTTATCTAAGCCTAATTGATTACATGTTTTTAAGAAGTCCATATCATTATTTAGTTCTTTAGTAGTTTTACGCATGTTATATTCATCAGTTCCAAATATGTTTTCTTTTATTTGCTCTTTATTTTCATGTCCAAATTCCATAGCTTTATCATCTATTTTTCCCATTCCTGAAGCTCCTATCGCTGCTGCTGCTGCTCCGTATTTAAGCACATTTGTTGGATCTCCTGATGCTATTCCTGCTGCTAATCCTGCTGTTCCTAATGCTGCTATTCCTATTCCTTTTCCTAGTCCTCTTCTTAGTGTTCTACCTGCTTTCTTTCCTAATCTCATTGCATTTGGCTTATTAAAGTATCTTTGATGAAGACTGTTACCTATACCTTTTATAATTCTCTTTGAACCTGATTTAAATCCATTTCCATATATTGTTGGTTTTGGCTGTCCAGTTGCTATATCTTCACCAAATGCACTTGTTGTACTTTGTTGGTTAGCATGATTACTGCCAGAGCCTCCTCCGGAACCTCCTCCAGAACCTCCTCCTGGATTTCCTGAATCACTATCTGGTGCTGGTATATATCCTGTTCTTGTTTTGCTTGAACTTGATGAATCTCCTCCTGAACCTGAACCTGATTTTGAACCTCCTCCTGATTTCATTTTGTTTATTGCATTCATTACCATTGCTCCGCCTGCTGCTGCTCCTAACTGACCTATACTACTTGCCTTGTCAAATCCAAACATCTTTCTAAAGAATTTCTCGGCTGGCATCATAAATCCTACTGCTACTATTGCATATAGCCAATTTCCACCATCTACTATAAAGTTTATAGCTGATGATACTAACATATAGTATATTATAGTATGTATTACTGGTAATAAAGCATTAAATACATATTCTCTAATCCACATGGTAAATGCTTGTGCTTGTCCATCTTTTATCTTATCCAGTGGATATGTTAATGCTATTAATGGTGCTATCATTGTTAAAAACGCGAGCATTACCACCCTCTTTAGATATTGCCATAAAAATACCATTGTATATATTACTAACACTATATAAATTACTATATAAGCAAATATTTCTGCAAAACTTTCTGTTGAATCATTAGTTTCTCCTAGTTCTGCTCTTACTGTACTTATTAAATAATCATATGGCCTTTCTTTGTTTGAATCCTCATATCTAACCATATTTTCTGTGTCAAATATTTCTATAACTTTTTTTGTCATCTGCATTGTAAACACCATTACATATTGTAATAAAAACAATATACACATTGCTGCGACCCAATCTGCCAACATTTTTTTATATTTTGCTTTATCTTGTCCTGTACTACTTATTAATATACGTATTCCCACATATACCAATACTGATAATAGCCCTACTATTGCTATCATTCTTAATGTTTTATACCATGTTGATATTGAGCTTTGTAATTGTCCTGCTGTAGATGAATGTACTACAGTTTCTGTACCTGTAGTTAAATTTTCTTCCGCATCACTTAAATTTTTGGGACCTGTTAACTCAAATAAGTATAAATTAGTACTCCATATTGTATTATCTTTCTGACTATTAGGATTATACGTAGTATTGGTGGTAGTTGCTTTTACCGCACAATAATATTTTTCATCATTAGTTTCCCATGTGGCTTCTAAAATTTGCTCATTAGTGGAGTTATCAAAGATTGAAGAATAACCGCTGACAGTCTTTAATTTTTCTATATTGTATTTTATATCTTCCTTATATCCAGTTTCTTTTTTCCATTCTTGTATTTTATTTTTTATTTTTTTACTTGCAGTACTAAGTTGCATTGCACTATTAGCTATCGGTTCTGTTCCTCTTCTTTCAGCTCCAGTAAATTCTAATGCTTTAATAGTTGTATTTTGACTAGTTTTTTTCTTAACAGTTGTGTCACTTGGACTTATAAAATTAGCATCTAATCCGTGGAATTTTACCTGTAAATATTGTTGCTGGTCCTATGTATATATGGTATTCATTTTTTTCATTTATTGTGCTTCCATCCCACAAAAATTGCTGTGCTAATTCTATTGAAAGATCTGAAACAAATGCTAATAATTGTGCTATTGGTCTAAATAGTTTGCCTCCTCTACTTTCATCAGTGTTAGAACTAAATCCTAAATCCTTTTGTATTTGTTGCATCCCATTAGGAGTAATTATCACTCCTGACGTTGATGTTGGTATAACAAATAATCCCAGTATAGTAATTATCAAAAGTATGTAAAGTATTTTTTTGATTTTCTTATTAGTAATTAAGTTCATATTCTTAATCCTTTCTACTTATTTATCTAACTTTTGTTGGCTAATTTATTTAAGTTTGTTTCCACAAACTCAAATTCTTTTTTCGTTGGTGTTATTTGGATTATTGCTGTATCTGAGCCTACTTTTAAATAAAGACTCTCTTTAAAATCATTTATTATTCTTTAAATTTACTTGTCATTTTTGTTATAAAATCCAATTATACTGTTCACTAACTTAAATCTCCTTTAAAAT
>ERZ779697.570-NODE-570-length-17697-cov-3.01457_pt1 | contig 17697 bp, 14 predicted proteins | sample MGYA00511881_ERZ779697 | MGnify/ENA primary metagenome ERZ779697 (study PRJEB29588, sample SAMEA2148105) | human gut metagenome | biome: human gut; feature: human-associated habitat; material: faeces | place: Denmark | collected 2008/2010 ... | reverse complement strand
TACGGGTGCGGTCCGGTGGACCGCCCGCTAATGGCTTTTTTCTAAATGTTCTTTTACTGCAATTCGTATTTTTTGTTTTCCTGGTATATCATCATGAACGGCCGGTCATTTTCGTCGAACATGAGGGTCAGGTAATAGTCCGGGTATACGACGTCGGTCAAGAGATATTCGTTGCCGATGGCTTTGAGTTCATACATGAGTTTGAAGGCTGGACGCAGCTTCTTTAACGTATCACTTTTTTTCTTGGCGGCTGTAGTATAGGTCCTGCCATACCGTTGCCGTTGTAGTTTCTGGCAAAGTCTGTTCTTGGGCCAGTGTCAGGCCAGGGAGCAGACACAATCCTAGGAGCATTGTGGCAATCGGCTGATTTTTCTTCATGAAAACACCTCCGTTTCCAGAATAGCTGGGCGGAGGTGTTTTGTCAATATGGAAAGTGGAGAGGGTTCAGGTTGTGGGATTACCGTGGCGTTTCGGTAAAATCTGGTTCAAGCTGATGGCAATCATCGAGGCTACGACGACGGGCGCTTTGCCGAAGATGGTCGTCACCCAGTCCGGGAAGAGATAAAGCGATTGCGGCGCGGCTGACAATCCCATACCCATGGCGACGGCCAGGCCGATGATGGACATGTTGCGCGGCGTTGCCCCATCGGACAGGGCCAGGCGTATACCGGTCATGGCGATGGATGCGAAGACGGAGACCGTAGCCCCGCCGAGGACAGCATAGGGGATGGTCGTCAAGAGACCGGAAAATTTAGGAACTATACCGGCGATGAGGATGATGATAGCCGCTAGGGCCAGCGTAGCCCGGTTGATGACCTTCGTCGTCGTGACGATGCCGACATTCTGGCCGAAGGTCGACGTCGGCAGGAAGCCAAAGAAAGCGCCGAGGATATTCGTCGCCCCCAGTCCCAAGATGGCACCGTGCAGTTCATCTGATGTGGGCTGACGGTTCATGGCTCCGGAAGTGGTGGCCGAGAAGTCACCGATAGCCTGGATGGAGTTGATGACGAAGAGCAGGGAAATGGCGATGCAGGCAGGCGGGTCAAATTCTAAGCCAAGTGTAAGACTTGGGGCATTTCGAAATACCCGGCTGTCATGACGTTGTCGAATTGGACCATGCCCATGGCCAGGGCCAGAATATAGCCGGCTAGGATGCCGACGAGGATAGAAGCCAGGCGCAGCAGGCCTTTACTAAAGTTTGTGAAAAATGTCACAACAACGAGTGTAAACAAGGCGACGATCCAGTTCTTCCAGCTGCCGTAGGTCGGGCTGCCCACGCCGCCGGCCATGTAGTTGATGGCAATGGGATAAAGGGACAGGCCAATAGTAAAGACGACGGTCCCGGCTACGAGGGGCGGGAAAAAATGGCGAATACGGCGGATGGCTAAGCCGACTAAGATGGCGCAGCTTCCGCCGAATATCTGGGCGCCCAAAATGGCGGTTACACCGTACTCGCTGGCCAGGGTCTGCATGGTCGGTACGTAGGCGAAGCTGACGCCGAAAATGACTGGCAGACCGGCACCGAAATGGAGCCCTGTCCGGCGGCCAATAGGATAGAGTTGCAAGAAGGTGCCGATAGCCGCAGCAATCAGCGAAGCCTGGATGAGCAGAACCCGGTCGGGCTGGGACAGGCCGGCGGCACCGGCGACGATGATAGCCGGTGTGACGCAGCCGACAATCATGGCGACGACGTGTTGTAAGGCCAGGGGCAGGGCTTCAAAGAAATGAGGGATGCCATCCATGGAAAAGAGTGAGGCGCTCCGGCTGTTTGAAATAGGCATTTTTTCCACAATGATGCGCCTCCTTTAGGCTCGGTAAATGCGGGTCCCCGTTTTTCCGAGGATACCATCTTTGGCTTTCTGGAGCAGTGTTATCAGGGCTGTCCGGCCGGGACGGGATTCAGCGAATTTGACGGCGGACTGGACTTTGGGCAGCATCGAGCCGGGGGCAAATTCATTTTGTGCCATATATTGCCGGGCTTCGTCAGTGGTCATTTCCGACAGCCACTGTTCGTCCGGCTGACCAAAGTGGATGGCCACTTTTTCGACAGCTGTCAGGATGATGAGGTAATCGGCGTGGAGGTCTTCGGCCAGGCGTTCGCTGGCAAAATCCTTGTCGATGACGGCGCTGGCCCCTTTGAGGTGGTTGCCGTGACGCATGACGGGAATACCGCCGCCGCCACAGGCGATGACCAGCTGTCCCGATTCGACGAGGGTGTCGATGGCGCCGATTTCGATGATTTCCTGGGGCAGCGGCGAAGCGACGACGCGGCGCCAGCCCCGGCCGGCGTCTTCCTTGACGATGTAGCCGTATTCTTTGGCGGCGTATTCCGCCTGTTCTTTAGTCATGAAATGGCCAATCGGTTTCGACGGATTCTTGAAAGCCGGGTCTTCCGGATCGACGCGGACCTGGGTGACCATGGTGGCGACGGGAATGTCGAAGATGTCGCGGTTGTACATTTCTTCGCGCAGGGCATTTTGCAAGTCATAGCCGATGTAAGCCTGGCTCATGGCGACGCAGACCGACAACGGCGTGTTGGGCTGGTTCGGATCTTCCCGGCTCAGGGCTGCCATGGCGTGGTTGATCATGCCGACCTGCGGGCCGTTGCCGTGGGCGACGATGACTTCACAGCCTTCCTGGATGAGATCGACGATGGCCTTGGCTGTCGTCTTGACGGCCAGCATCTGTTCGTGCAGTGTATTTCCCAGGGCGTTGCCGCCGAGGGCGATGACGATACGTTTCTTTTTCTCGGTCATGATAATTCTCCTTTTATGTGTACAAAAGTTTTATAAATGATGAGTAAAACGCATGATAGGGGAATGAAAAAGGCACCGGTCCGGAGGACCGGCACCTTTGACGGTCAGGTTATTTCATTTTGCGCAGGATGCCGCGTTCTTCTAATGCTTTCAAGGTCTGAGCCGGATCCTGGCATTTGGCCAGCATAATCATGGCAGCGATGACATAGGGCTTGTAGCTGGCTTCTTTGTAGAGGGAATCGCGATAGCGGTCGAAGACGGAGGCTTCGACTTCGCCGTCTTCACAGCTGACATCGTTGATGTCGGCCGGCAGGCAATGGAGGTACATGGCTTTGCCGTCTTTTGTGGTCTTCATCAGTTCTTCTGTACAGCACCAGTCTTTGTGCTGGGCATTCTGAGCGAGGAGTTCTTGTTCCAAGGCATCGATGCCGGCCTGGTCACCTGCGGCATAGAGGTCGGTGCGTTTTTCCATGGCTGCAAAGGGGGCCCAGCTCTTCGGATAAACGACGTCGGCGTCTTTGAAGGCGTCGGCCATGTCGTGGGTGATGCGGAAGGAGCCGCCCGATTTTTCGGCATTCTTTTTGGCGACGTCGACGACGTCCGGCATGACTTCATAGCCTTCGGGATGAGCCAGGACGACGTCCATGCCCAGACGGGTCATGAGGCCGATGACGCCCTGCGGGACCGAGAGGGGCTTGCCATAGGACGGGGAGTAGGCCCAGGTCATGGCGATTTTCTTGCCTTTCAAGTTTTCCAGGCCGCCCATTTCATGGATGATATGGGCCGCGTCGGCCATACACTGGGTCGGATGGTCGATGTCGCACTGGAGGTTGACCAGGGTCGGCTTCTGTTCGAGGATGCCGTCTTTATAACCCTGGGTGACGGAGTCGACGACTTCTTTCTGATACGTATGGCCCTTGCCGATGTACATATCGTCGCGGATGCCGATGACGTCGGCCATGAAGGAAATCATGTTGGCCGTTTCGCGGACCGTTTCGCCGTGAGCAATCTGGCTCTTCTTTTCGTCCAGGTCCTGGACCTGCAGGCCGAGGAGATTGCAGGCCGAGGCGAAGGAGAAGCGCGTACGCGTCGAATTGTCGCGGAAGATGGAAATGCCTAAGCCGCTTTCAAAGATTTTGGTGGAAATATTGTGTTCCCGCATGAAACGGAGGGCATCGGCCAGGACCCAGATGGCTTCCAGTTCGTCATCGGTCTTGTCCCAGGTGAGGAAAAAGTCGTTTTCATACATATCTTTGAAGTTGAGGGCGTTTAATTTATCGATGTAGTCCTGTAATGTTTTCATAGGGCAGTCTCCTTTTAATCGTTATGGGATGTGATTATTTATCGGTGTATACAGAAGGCAGAGCGGCGTAGACGGCGGCACAGGTGACGAGGTCCTGTTTCCATGTCTTTTCGTTGGGGGCATGAGCCTGGGCTTCTGCGCCAGGGCCGAAGCCGATGACGGGGATGCCGTTGCGGCCCATGATGGAAACGCCGTTGGTCGAGAAAGTCCATTTATCCGTCAAGGGACGGGCTTTGCGCATGGCTTCCGTTTCAGCGGCACCGATACGGCTGTCGCCGAAGAGGGATGTATAAGCTTCTTCCAGGGCTTTCGTGACTTTGTGGTCTTTCGGGATGACCCAGGTCGGGAAGTAACATTCGATGGGGTAGGTCAGGCCGGTGTAGCTCGGGCGGGCATATTCGTACATGCTGACTTTGACGTCATCGCCGTATTTCTGGACACTCGGCAAGGCGCGGATTTCATCGAGGCAGCTCTGCCACGTTTCGCCAGCGGTCATGCGGCGGTCGAGGGATACGGCACAGGAGTCGGCGACGGCACAGCGGCTCGGCGAGGTGTAGAAAATCTGGGAGCACGTGACGGTGCCGCGGCCGAGGAAGTTCGCTTCTTCCCATTCGGGATTGTATTTCTTGTCGAGCATCTTGACGAGGCCTTTGATTTCCGTGCTGTTAGCGGCATCGTTTTCGTTGAGGGCGCGCACGTCCTGGAGGATGTCGGCCATCTTGTAAATGGCGTTGTCACCGCGTTCGGGTGCACTGCCGTGGCAGGAAACGCCCTGGACGTCGATGCGGATTTCCATACGGCCGCGCTGGCCGCGATAGATGCCGCCGTCTGTCGGTTCCGTAGAAACGACAAATTCCGGGCGGACCTTGTCTTCGTTGATGATATACTGCCAGCAAAGGCCGTCGCAGTCTTCTTCCTGGACCGTACCTGTAACCAGGACGGTGTACTTATCGGACAAGAGGCCCAGGTCTTTCATGATGCGGGCGCCGTAGACGGCGGATACGATGCCGCCGAGCTGGTCCGACGTGCCGCGGCCGCCGATTTCCGTTTCCGATTCAAAGCCTTCATAGGGATCGAAGTTCCAGTTGGCTTTGTTGCCGATGCCGACAGTATCGATATGGGCGTCGAAGCCGATGAGGGTCTTGCCTATGCCCATGTAGCCGAGGACGTTGCCCATGGGGTCGATTTCTACTTTATCGAAATCGAGTTTGCGCATTTCTTCGGCGATGCGGTCGATGTGTTCCTTTTCGCCGCAGCTTTCGCCGGGGAATTTGACGATGTCCCGGAGGAAGCGGGTCATATCCTGTTCATAGCCTTTAGCAGCCTCTTTGATTTTTTCGTACGGTACTGTCATGAAAATCACTCCTATATCTTAATATAATGTTTTTATTTATTTAATCCGCGCCAGACGATGTTCTTATACCGTTCCGGATCCGTATCGCCTTCGGTCGAGAAGACCAGGACCTGGGAGCGGTCATCGAGACCGAGCTCAGCGCGTATATCTTTACATTCGTCGGATAACATGATCGTAGCCAGCGTGCCGAAGGGAACGGCACCGGATTCACCGGATACGATGGGCGCATCGCCTTTGAGGGGCGCTGCCAGCATCCGCATGCCGCGGACCGTAATGGGGTCATCGGCAGCTACGAAGGTCGTGACGTGATTCTTGAGGATGTCCCAGGAAATCGTATTCGGTTCGCCACAGGCCAGGCCGGCCATGATGGTATCCAGGTCGCCACCGACGATGCGGGGCTTGCCGTCACCCGCTGCGGCGCCTTTGTACAGGCAGGCTGCGGCCGATGCTTCGACGACGATGAATTTCGGCGGGTTGTCTTTGTAGAGATTGGCGAAGTAGCCGACGACGGCACCGGCCAGGGAACCGACACCGGCTTGGACGAAGATGTGCGTCGGCCGTTCGACGCCTTGGGCTTTCAGCTGTTCGCCAGCTTCCATGGCCATCGTACCGTAGCCCTGCATGATCCACGAAGGGATTTCTTCGTAGCCGTCCCAGGCCGTATCCTGGACCATGACGCCGTGCGGTGTGGCAGCGGCTTCTTTAGCCGCCTGGCGGACGCAGTCGTCATAGTTGAGGTCGAGGATGTCGACGTCGGCGCCGAGCTTCTTGATGTTTTCCAGCCGCGTCTGAGTCGTGCCTTTCGGCATGTGGACGACGGCTTTCTGGCCCAGCTTCTGAGCCGCCCAGGCAACGCCGCGGCCGTGGTTGCCATCGGTGGCCGTGAAGAAGGTGGCCTGGCCAAATTCCTGGCGGAGTTTATCCGAAGTCAGGACTTCATAAGGCAGGTCCGATACGTCGCGGTGCGTTTCCTTGGCGATGTATTTGGCCATGGAATAGGAACCGCCCAGGACTTTGAAGGCGTTGAGGCCGAAGCGGTACGATTCGTCTTTGACGAAAATCGAACCTAAGCCTAAATACCGGGCCATCTGTGTGAGCTGAGTCAAGGGCGTTTCACTGTATTGCGGGAAGCTCTGGTGGAATGTCCGGGCCTTGGCGATTTCATTGAGGGACATAATCGGTAAATTTTTATCGTCTGATTTGGGCAGATGGTTCATAGCCCATTTCATATCTTTCTTCATCATCCGTACCTCCTGAGATAAACTGAAAAAAATATTTTAGTAAATCTAAAAGTTTTTGTATACCTAGAGTATAACATGACCTTGCAGATTTGCAATAGGAGAAAGCTAAAAATTTGTTAGGCACCTACACTTTTTTTGCAAGACATGAAAGGAAGCTGTTACATTTGGGCATAGGAAAAGGGCCGCCCTTTGGGCGGCCCCTACGATGCTAGCCACTAGCCACAAGCCACGAGCCACTAATCTCACTCTTCACTGCTGTCGATGTAGCTGTACAGGGTGTATTTGGAGATGCCGAAGTGTTTGGAGATTTTGTCGCCGGCCTTGGTGATCAGCAAAGCCCCGCGGTCGTTGAGAAACTTGATGGCTTTGATCTTGTCTTCGCGCGTCATCAGGGGGACGGGTTTGCCGACCTGTCGCGTCGATTCTTCGATGAGTTCGTTGAGGAGGTCCGTGACGTTCTGAGGAATCGGGCTGACCTGTTCTTCTTTGGAAGCGACGGAGATGAGCGGCTTGATGGCATTTTCAACCATCATCAATTCCGTAATGTCGTAGTTGATGGAGAAGATGCCGATGACTTTTTGATTTTCATTGCGGATATAGATGGTCGTCGATTTGAGGATGCGGCCGTCTTTAGTCTTGGTCAGATAACTCGTATGGTCCTGGAGTTTGTCGGGCTCGCTGCGCAGGGCATCGAGGACGGCCATGGACGGGCCATCGCCGACTTTGCGGTTGGTGACGTGGCCGTTTTCAATGGCTACAATGGAATTTTCTTTGTAATTATCGCTCAGGTCATGGATGACGACTTCACAGTTCGGGCCGAATTGGTCAGCCAGGCCTTTGGCCAAATGGCGTAAGAAGTTCAGTACAACATCATCTAACATAGGGGCACCCCTCTCTTATAAAACAACGATTCTCTTAACTTGCGTACCGTCAAAACAGTTTATTAGCTCGCCTGCTAAAAAATTTTTAGGTACTGTTAATATATCATATTTTCGTGATAAATCAACGGTTTCAAGCCAAAAAAGGTATGTCGAAAAAACATCTTTCCCGTCGAGTTATAACAAAAAGATAATAAAAAATTTTTAGGCTAAAAAAAAAATTGACAGGTCGGTCGGAAGAAGGTACTATTAAGATAGATACGGGAATGACAAAAATATCATGAACAAAACGCAAGAACTTATAACGGATTATGGTTTATACATATGTTAGAAGGAGGTAATTCATATGTTAATCGTCGGAAATGGACACGTTATCACGCGTGATGCCAAGAATCAATATATTCCCGATGGCGCCGTAGCCATGGACGGGATGAAGATCTGCCGCGTCGGCCAGACCGCCGAAATACGCAGGGCTTTCCCCGATGCGGACTTCATCGATGCCAAAGGCGGCGTCATCATGCCGGCTTTCATCAATACTCATGAACACATTTACAGTGCCATGGCCCGGGGCCTGAATATCAACAGCTATGCGCCTAAGGGCTTCCTGGACATCCTCGACGGGTTGTGGTGGAACATCGACCGCCACTTGACCAATGACCTGACCTACCTGAGCGCCATGGAAACGTATGTCGAATGTATCAAGAACGGCGTGACGACGGTCTTTGACCATCACGCCAGCTTTGGCGAAATCAAGGACAGCCTCTTTGCCATCGGCCAAGCCGCACAGGAACTGGGCGTCCGCTCGTGCTTGTGTTACGAAGTCTCCGACCGCGATGGCCAGGATAAAGCCCGGCAGGCTGTTCTGGAAAATGAAGCCTGGATCCGCCATGCCCAGGCCGACACGACGGATATGCTCGCCGGTATGATGGGCATGCATGCCCAGTTCACGATCAGCGACGAAACGATGGCCCTGGCAGCGGAACATAAACCGGATGGTGTGGGATATCATATCCACGTCGCCGAAGGCATCGAAGATTTGCAGGATTGCCTGAAAAAGCACGGCAAGCGCATCATCGACCGCCTCTATGACTGGAATATCCTGGGCCCGAAGACGCTGCTCGGCCACTGCATCCACGTCAATCCGCATGAAATGGACCTCATCAAGGAAACGGACACGATGGTCGTCCACAATCCGGAATCGAATATGGGCAATGCCTGCGGCTGCCCGCCGACGATGGACATGGTACACCGCGGCATCCTGACCGGCTTGGGAACCGATGGCTATACGCACGACATGATCGAGTCCTATAAAGTCGCCAACATTCTCCACAAACATCACCTTTGCGACGCTACGGCCGCCTGGACGGAAGTCCCGCAGATGTTGTTCTATAACAATGCGGTCATTGCCAACCGCTATTTCAAAGCGCCCTTAGGCGTACTGGCTGAAGGGGCGGCAGCCGACGTCATCGTCATGGATTACATCGCGCCGACGCCGATGAATGAAGAAAATATCAACGGCCACATCTTGTTTGGCATGAACGGCCACGACGTCGTCACGACCATTGCCAACGGTAAAGTCCTCATGGAAAACCGCCAGCTCACCGGTGTCGACGAAGAAGCCCTGATGGCTAAGATCCGCGAAGGCGCTGCTACCCTGGCCGGACGCATTAATGGCTATTTATAAGGAGGAATCTATCATGAGCGACCGCATGACATCTATTCCCTTTGGAAAATTAATGAACTGGGTCCTGACAGAAGCGCCGACAGGGACGATTTTCGGCGTCCACCATCACGTACAAGCCGACCCGGAACGGACTTATCATATCTTTGACCGTCCTTTGGAAATGCCCTTTGGCCCGGCTGCCGGCCCGCACACCCAGCTGGCCCAGAATATCGCTGCCGGCTATGTGGCCGGTGCCCGTTTCTTCGAACTGAAGACGGTCCAGAAAATCGACGGTGAAGACCTGCCCGTCCCCAAGCCGTGCATCAAAGCCGACGATGAATGTTATAACGTCGAATGGTCGACGGAGCTGACCGTACCGAAGGCCCTGGAAGAATATATCAAGGCCTGGTTCCTGGTCCACGTCATGGCCGTCGAATACGGCTTAGGGAGTCCGGACGGGATGCAGTTCAATATGTCCGTCGGCTACGACCTGGCCGGCATCCAGACGGCGAAGATCGATTCGTTCATCGAAAATCTGAAAGATGCGTCCCATACGGCTGCCTTTGCCGACTGCAAGGCTTGGCTCCTGGCCCATCTGGACCGCTTCCAGAAGCTCCGCCGCGAAGACGTCGAAGCCATTCCGGCAGCTATCTGCAATTCTGTCACCGTCTCGACCATGCATGGCTGTCCGCCCGATGAAATCGAACGGATTGCCCGCTATTTACTGAAAGAAAAACACCTCAATACTTTCGTCAAATGCAATCCGACCTTATTGGGGTATGACTTCGTCCGCCACTGCATGGATGACCTTGGCTACGGCCATATGGTCTTTGACGACAGCCATTTCAAGGCCGACTTGCAGTATGAAGACGCCGTGCCCATGCTCAAGCGCCTACAGGAAGCCGGTCGGGCGGAAGGCCTGGTATTTGGCGTAAAATTGACCAATACCTTCCCCGTCGACATTACGCGCCATGAATTGCCGGGGACGGAAATGTATATGTCCGGCAAGCCCCTGTTCTTCCTGGCCATGAACGTGGCAAAGAAACTGAGCGAAGCCTTTGGCGGGACCCTGCCGATTTCCTATAGCGGCGGTGCCGATGCCCACAATATCGGCGATATCGTCCAGACTGGTATCTGGCCGGTCACGGTGGCAACGACGCTGCTCAAACCGGGCGGCTATGAACGCTTTGCCCAGCTGGCCCAGTGTTTTGAAGGAAAGATGGGTCAGTCGTTTACTCGTGTAAACGTCGATGCCCTGGATGCCTTATTGACCAAGGCGAAAGGCGATGCCCACTATGCCCGCCTGGATCCCAAGGCCCAGCAGCGCAAGAACGACCAGGCTCTGCCCATGATGGACTGCTTCATGGCTCCGTGCAGCCAGACCTGCCCCATCCATCAGGATATCCCGGCTTATATGGACCTCGTCGCAGCCGGGAAATATGACCAGGCGCTGCAGATTATCCTGGAAAAGAACCCCCTGCCCTTTACGACGGGGACCGTCTGCTACCATACCTGCATGAACAGCTGCACGCGCAATTTCTGCGATGACCCTGTCGAAATCCGGCGCAATAAACTGATTGCCGCTGAAAAAGGCTATGCCGATGTCATGACGGCCTTGCAGGCTGCGCCGTCTAATGGAAAGAAAGCCGCCGTCATCGGTGCCGGTCCTGCCGGCCTGTCGGCTGCATATTTCCTGGCCCGCGGCGGTTTCGATGTGACCGTCTTCGATAAGAACGATGAACCGGGCGGCCTGGTGCGGACCTTCTTATGTGAAAAGAAAGGCCAGATTTCGCCGGAAGCCATCGACCGCGATGTGGCCCTTATTGAAAAGATGGGCGTCCACCTCGTCGTCGGCAAGGCGATTGCCTCTCTCGATGAACTTCAGGGGTATGACGTCATCCTGGCAGCCTGCGGCGTCAAAGGGAAAATCGGTGATACTCCGGCCAGTGCCATCGACGGGCTGACGATCATCGGCGACGGCCATTACGGCAAGACTACGTCTGTCGTCGAATGTATCGCCGACGGCCAAAAGGCGGCGGAAGCCATTTTGGGACAGCTGACCAGTGTCAATACCCTAATTCCAGCCGATGTAAACAACGTTTACTCTCGCCGGGGCCTCCTGGAAGCGGCGCCGGAAACAGGTTGTGACGGCCGCTGCCTCCATTGCGACAGCGTCTGTGAAGCCTGTGTGGAAGTCTGCCCGAACCGGGCCAATGTGGCTATTGCCGTACCGGGCCATATGCAGGCCCAGATCCTCCATGTCGACTATATGTGCAATGAATGTGGCAACTGCCGGACTTTCTGTCCCTGGGGCGGTGCGCCGTATAAAGATAAATTCACCCTCTTTGCCAACGAAGAGGACCTGGAACACAGTGATAATCAGGGCTTTGTTGTCATCGACAAGGTCAGCGGCTTCTGCAAGGTCCGCCTGGATGGGGAAATCCGGTCGACGACCTTAGGGACGGCTGATGAAGCCATCCCAGAAGATATCCGGACCTTTATGGAAACGGTCTGCCGCGATTACGGCTATTTGCTGATTGAATAGAGAAAGAAGGGGAAACCATGGATTACGTCATCAAAAACGGGACGGTCTGCCTGGAAGGGGAACATTTCCGGGCTGACGTCACCGTCAGGGAGGGAAAGATCCAGGCCCTGGGAAAGGCTGTCCACAATGGCCATGAAACAGTCATCGACGCTGATGGTCTCTATGTCTGCCCTGGCGGCATCGATGCTCATACCCATATGGCCTTGCAGCAATCGCCGAAGTATCGCGCCTGTGATGACTTTTACAGCGGCGGCGTTGCGGCGGCCTGCGGCGGCACGACGACCATCCTGGACCATATGGCCTTTGGGCCGGCCGGCTGTTCCCTGCGCTATCCTTTTGAACAGTATAAAAAATTGGCGGCACCCTGTCCGGTCGACTATAGCTTCCATGGCGTCATCCAGCACGTCGATGATCAGGTCCTGCGAGAATTGGGCCAGCTCATCGACGAAGGGTTTCCCAGCTTCAAGGCCTATACGACGTATGGCTATCCTGTCGGTGAAAGAGAATTGATGCAGCTCCTGCCGGTCATCAAGAAGCATGGCGGACTGCTTACGGTCCATGCCGAAAGCGACGGCATTACCAACGCCCTGCGGGATTCCCTGGGGCCACAGGATTTGGAGCCTATCGGACAGGCCAGGACGCGGCCTAACGCAGCCGAAGCCTCAGCCGTTGCCAATGTCCTGGCAGCGGCCCGGGCTTGCGGCGATGCACCGGTCTATATCGTCCACACGTCGGCCCATGAGAGCCTGGACCAGATACGCCTGGCCCGGCGCCAGGGGCAGCGCCATATTTACAGTGAAACGTGTCCGCAATACTTAGTGTTGACAGAAGATAAATTCCGCCAGGGCGGCCCCCTGGAAGGCATCAAATATATGCTGGCACCGCCGCTGCGGAAAGAAGAAGACAACCGGGCCTTATGGCAGGCCCTGGCAGAGGGGACCGTACAGACGGTGGCGACGGACCACTGTCCCTTTACGATAGCTGAAAAACAGGAGAATGTCAGTGATTTCCGCCAGTGTCCCGGCGGTGTATCCGGCGTCGAAGAACGGATGCCCTTGTTGTTCAGCGAAGGCGTCCTGAAAGGGAGGCTGACCCTGGAACGGTTCGTCCAAGTCACCAGTGCCAATGTGGCGAAACTTTTTGGTCTGTACCCGCGCAAAGGGACGCTGCTGCCCGGCAGCGATGCCGACCTCGTCCTCATCGACCCGAAAGGTGAACGGACCTTTGCCAAAGAGAACCTGCACACGACCTGCGGCTATTCGCCATATGAAGGCATGACCGTCCGGGCAATGATCCGGCTGACTATGCTTCGCGGTGAAATCATTGCAAAAGACAACCAATTCTGTGGAAAACGCGGCTATGGAACCCTGTTGCATCGGTCCGCGATGAAAGATAATCTTGATCATTAGGAAGGTGGCATTATGAGTGAATTATGTAAACTATGGGTAAACAACCGTGAAATAGAGGCCGATGGGGACCGGAAACTCATCGACGTCCTGCGCAACGACCTGCGCCTGAAATCCGTCAAGGATGGTTGCAGTGAAGGGGCTTGCGGGACTTGTACCGTCGTCATCGACGGCAAGGCGACCAAGACCTGTGTCCAGAAGGTCAGCCGCATGGCTGGTAAACACGTGTTGACTGTCGAAGGCCTGTCCCAGCGGGAAAAGGATGTCTTCGTCTATGCTTTTGGCGAAGCCGGCGCCGTCCAGTGCGGCTTCTGCATCCCCGGCATGGTCATGTGCGGCAAGGCCCTCATCGACGCCAACCCATCGCCGTCGCGGCTGGAAATCGCCGCGGCTATCCGCAACAATATTTGTCGCTGTACGGGTTATAAGAAAATTATCGACGCCATCGCTATGGCTGCGGACTTGCTGCGCACAGGCCAGGCAATCCCGGTCCGCGGCGGCTACCGCGGTGTCGGCGATCCTTGCCAGCGCATCAATGTCAAAGCCAAGGTCCTGGGTATCGGCAAGTATACGGATGACCTGGATGCCGTCGATTTGCCCGGTATGTGTTATGGCAGTGCCGTCCGCAGCGCCTATCCGCGGGCTGTCGTCAAGGCCATCCATGCGGAAAAGGCCAAGGCCCTGCCCGGTGTCGTCTGTGTCCTGACGGCCGATGACATCCCGGGTTCCGTCAAGGTCGGCCATTTGAAGACCGATTGGGATACGCTCATTCCCGTCGGCTCGACGACGCACTTCTTAGGCGATGCTATCGCCCTGGTGGCTGCGGAAACGCCGGAAATCCTGGAACAGGCCAAGAAACTCGTCGACATCGAATATGAAGAACTGCCGGCCCTGACCTGTGCCGCCGACGCTTTGAAAGAAGGGGCTCCGCTGGTCCATCCGTCGGCCGGTACGAATATCCTGGCCCATGAACACCTGGTCCGCGGCGATGCCGACGCTGTCATTGCGGCCTCGAAATATAAAGTGACGCATCACTTTGAGACGCCGTGGACGGAACACGCCTTCCTGGAACCGGAATGTGCCGTCGCCATGCCTTTTGATGACGGCGTTTTCATCTATTCGTCGGATCAGGGCATTTACGATACGCGCCGGGAAACGGCCCTTATGCTGGGCCTGCCGGAAGATAAAGTCATCGTCGAAAACTGCTTCGTCGGCGGCGGATTCGGTGGCCGGGAAGACGTAACGGTCCAGCATTTGGCAGCTCTCGTCGCCTATGTATGTAAACGGATATGTAAAGTGAAGTTGACACGTCAGGAAAGCATCCTCATCCATCCGAAACGCCATCAGTTCAGTATGGACCTGACGACGGCGTGTGACGAAAAGGGGAAACTGACGGCCATGAAGCTCGTCGCCGTCACGGACAACGGTGCTTACGCCTCTCTGGGCGGTCCGGTCCTCCAGCGCGCCTGCACTCATGCGGCAGGTCCCTACAATTACCAGACCATCGACATTGACGGCACAGCCGTTTACACCAACAATCCGCCGGCCGGGGCTTTTCGCGGCTTCGGCGTCACGCAGACCCTCTTTGCGACGGAATTAAACTTAAATAAACTGGCGGAACTCGTCGGCATCGACCCCTGGGAAATCCGCTACCGCAATGCCATCCGGCCGGGCCAGGTTTTGCCAAATGGGCAGATTGCCGACCCATCGACGGGGTTAGCCGAAACACTGGACGCCGTCAAAGATGTATATTATCACAGCGGTCCCTATGTCGGCATCGCCTGTGCCCTGAAGAACTCCGGCGTCGGCGTCGGTCTGCCCGACTATGGCCGCTGCCGCCTGGTCGTCAAAGAGAATATGGTCCATATTTACTCGTCGGCGTCCTGCATCGGGCAAGGCGTCGGTACCGTTTTAGTTCAGATTGTATCTCAGGCGGCCGGCCTTCCCATTGAAGATATCAAATGGCATATGCCAAATACGGCGACGGCTCCCGATGCCGGCACGACGTCGGGATCGCGGCAGACGACACTGACCGGGGAAGCTGCCCGACGGGCGGCTGTCCAGCTGCGGCGCGACCTCTTTGCCGCCAAGGGTCTGCCTTACGAAGAAACGAGTCATGCCAGTGATTACCTGGAAGGCGTAACGGTAGAAAAAGAATCGCCGGCGACGGCAGCCGTCCGCTTCAACCGGAGCGACCTGGATGTCCTCAACGGCCGGGAATACGTCGGCGAATACCTGGGCAAGACCGACAAGATGGGTGCTGACGTCCCCCATCCCGTATCACATGTCGCCTACGGCTACGCCACCCACGTCTGCATCCTCAACGAAGACGGGACCATTCGCAAGATGGTCGCTGCTCACGACGTGGGCCGCGTCGTCAACCGTAAGAGCCTGGAAGGCCAGATTGAAGGTGGCACCATCATGGGTTGCGGCTATGCCCTGACGGAACAATATCCCTTGAATCACGGCAAACCGATGGCGAAATTTGGGACCCTGGGCCTGTTCCGGGCCGATAAAGCCCCGGATGTCGAAGCCATCGCCATCGAAAAAAAGGCGTCGACGTAGCCTACGGCGCCATCGGCGTCGGTGAAATCACGTCCATCCCTACCGCTCCGGCCGTAGCCGGGGCCTACTACAAATGGAACGGCCAGTTCCAGACGACATTGCCCTTAGAAGGGACGCCGTATAGCCGGAAAAAGAAATGAAAGCTGTCTTTTGTATAGGCAGTTGTACTATAATAGAGATGTTTGATGTTTGATGTTTGATGTTTGATGTGGAAAGGTGGTCTTATGAGAGAGAAACTGGTCATTATCCGCGGCGCCGGGGATCTGGCGACGGGCGTGGCCCAGTCTTTGTATGAGGCTGGGTTCCGCCTGCTGTTGCTGGAAGTGGAGCGGCCGTCGGCTATCCGGCGTCAGGTAGCGCTCTGTGAAGCCGTCTACGATGGTACGGCTACAGTCGAGAATCTGACGTGCCGTTGCTGTCAGTCGCTGGCTGAGGTCCAGGCCGTGTGGGAGGCTGATGACATTCCCCTCATCGTGGATCCTTCGGGGACATCGATTGCGACTTTAAAGCCTTGGGCCGTCGTCGACGCCATCCTGGCTAAGAAGAATCTCGGGACGAGTCGTCAAATGGCTCCTCATACGGTTGCCTTAGGCCCGGGGTTCACGGCTGGTGTCGATGTCGATGCCGTCATTGAAACGAAACGGGGCCATCAACTGGGACGCATCCTCTGGCAGGGAGCGGCTATTGCCAATACGGGTATACCCGGATTGATTGCCGGCTACGGCAAGGAACGCGTCATTCACAGTCCCCAGGCTGGTTTCGTGTACGGCCTGGTCCACATCGGCGATAAAGTAAAAAAAGCCCAGCCTATGGCTGTCCTGACAAAAGACACAATTCCTGTTGGGACTACGGTAACGGAGACGATGGGAATCGCTGTCCCGGCGTCGCTGACGGGGTTTGTCCGAGGTTTGATACGCGACGGTTATTACGTGCCCCAGGGCTTCAAGATGGCCGACATCGACCCGCGGGATGATGAACGGGATAATTGTTTCACTATTTCTGACAAAGCCCGCAGCCTCGGCGGCGCCGTCCTGACGGCCCTGCTCTGGATGGGCCATGAAGAACTGTTTTAACGAAAGTCAGAGGGGGATTTTGCTGTGGAAATGAAAGAGGAAAATCTGCATTTTTCGTCGTGCCGGCCTTTGCCGTATATCGACTATTATCAGGGCACGGCAGCGAAGGAACAGGCCATTGCCGTCGAAGTGACGACGCCTGTCTGCCTCGACGGGAAAAGGGTGGGGACCCTCGTCTCATCGCCGGAAGACCTGGAAGCCCTGGCCGTAGGCTACTGCCTGGCTGAAGGGAAAATCCCGGCCGGCCGCAGGGTAGCGTCTGTGTCCCTGCACGATGGTGCGGTCTGGGTGACGACAGCGGCAGGAGCGCCTTTCCAATCGGCAGATACGCCCTTTGTTCCGCTTACGGCAAAGCAGCTCTGCTCTTACGGCAGTCTGCTGGATAGCCTCTCGACGGCGCACCATGCGTCGCACGGCGTCCATGAAGGAGCCCTGGTCCAGGGCGATAAGGTCCTCGTCTATACGGAAGACATCGGCCGCCACAATGTCCTCGACCGCCTGCGGGGCTTCGTCGAAATGGAGCAGATTGACGTCAGCCAGGCCGTCCTCGTCTTCAGCGGCCGCGTTCCGCAATCAGTCATCGAAAAAGTCCATGGCCTGGGAGTCCGCTTCCTGGCTTCACGAGCCTTGCCGACGAGTCTGGGCGTGTCCCTGGCGAAGCAGTACGAGATTACCCTGGCCTGTGGCTTGCGGCCGGATTCATTTAAGGTTTTCGCCCATAAGGAACGAATCGTGATGTAGGATAAGGGGGGCGCTAGGGACTAGCTTGCGAAACGGGCTTGCCGCCGCATCGACGCCATTTCGGACTCAGATGGCGCTGCGCGCCTTTAGACTCAAATTGACAATGCCGCTTCGGGGGATCCTCAGCGCATAGCGGGCGCCCCACGCGGTCGCCCCTACGTATCGCAAACAG
>ERZ779697.565-NODE-565-length-17801-cov-6.26073_pt1 | contig 17801 bp, 12 predicted proteins | sample MGYA00511881_ERZ779697 | MGnify/ENA primary metagenome ERZ779697 (study PRJEB29588, sample SAMEA2148105) | human gut metagenome | biome: human gut; feature: human-associated habitat; material: faeces | place: Denmark | collected 2008/2010 ... | reverse complement strand
CGGGTTCGCCACGTGCGAACCCCTACAGCTGATAACGATTGGCTCGGCCGCCCCTACGGCACGGGCGCAACCACGTGTATATAAATTATCGCTGTCAGGCACTGCTGCCTTTCTCTGCTCTTTACTGCCTTATGCTGATTTTCACTATTTTTTATTACCATTCCATCGCCTATATGCGATTTCGTAGGGGTCGCCGCTTGGGCGACCCGCTGTGAATTCTGTGCATAGCCGTTTTCAATGCAGGGGCGCCCACGTGGGGCGACCGCCAGTTGATGTAGAAATCTGAATATTTTGTTTATGTGAAAATATAAAACGACCTGCTGTGCAGAGATTTTAATTAATTCTCTGTGCAGCAGGTCGTTTTTTACGCTTATTTTTCATAAAAACGGGAATTATATACATTATAGGTTACAGAAGAATGACGAGTGTCTTGTAGGGGGGGACGAACGTAGTAAAATAGAAAATAGGTTACAATACGGAGACAGCTTTTGATAAAAATAGGCGGAAATGTTGTTTTTATTTCACAAAATAAGGTCACGCAAAAAGCAAAGAGCTCTGTATGAAAACAAAATTTTTATAAGGGGGCTCGTTCAATTGAAAAAAAGATTCTTATTGACTTTATCAGCTACGATAATGATGGGGGTTGTACTCTTAATGAGCGGTTGTTCTAATCCTATTACGGATGGTTCATCTACGACAGGCAGCGTTGAAGCACCTCAAAGCATTAATTATGAAAAAAGTGACGCCATTACAGCAGATATTTATTTAGACGGGACGACGTCGATGTATGGTTATGTCAATTACCCGGGCGGCACAATTTATGGGGATGCTGTCAAAAATATTGAACGGACGATTACGGAAAATTGGAAAAACGATACGATTAACTATATTAAGTTCGGTGACACTTTCCAGGAAATGAGCCGTGATGCCTTCCTGCAAATGGATACTACAGCCTTTTATGATCAGAAAGATACAAGCCTGCAGAAAGTCATTGAACAAACAAAAGACAAAGATTTATCGATTATCATTACTGATTTATTTCAGACCAATCAGGATTTGGACAGCTTAGTCCATTCGATTAAAAACAAGGGTATGGGCAATGATCGGGCTGTTGCCGTCATCGGTTTGAAGAGTCAATTCAACGGCAAAATTTTTGATGTTGGCAAAAATATGTCTTCTCTTGATTATGCAAGCAGTGATGATCCTTCTACATATAGGCCTGTTTATTTGATTGTTCTGGGCAGTGAAAATGATACACGGGCTTTTGTTGAAAGCTATCAGAAAAAACTGCCTGAAAGTGCACAAGCAAATGTTGCCTTCTTTGCCCCGAATTTAGGTATTCATAATGCCTTAGAAGCGGATAAAGTGACGAACAAGAAAAGTGATAAAAAGGATAAAGCAGCTAAAATGGCAACGATATCGAATTTATTGGGTAAAGGCGATATCATGCAGTATCGTTTGAAAAAGGATGAAAAATTGTCGGAAGCTCCTGTTCGTTTGTATGGGAAAGATGTTATCGGTAAAATTCCGGATGCTTATACTCTGAAATTGGATAGTGTAGAAGTATGGAATAAAGGCGGCAAAATCTTTGAATCTACGACAGCTGACGATTTCTTAAGTGCCGATGTCGGCGATACCGGTTTGAACAATGGAACGGCCAATATTTCCTTCATGCTCCAGGCAAATCCCGCAGCTATCCATAAAAAGGAAGGTGTATACCGGGCCAAGATATCTCTGGTTTCTGATAAGGATAAGTATACTAAAGCTGTTAATTCTTTTGCAGATTGGAATTTTGATGACAGCCAGATCAGTGAAAGTCAGGACGCTCTAAAGTCTGTAGGCAATAAGACCTTAAATATCAGCAAGTTCATTACGATGCTGGCAAATCTGAATTATGAATTGAATACACCGGGATTCCACGATATTTACGTTTACTTTGAAGTGAAATAGAAAGGAGTTTGATTTTTATGAAGTGGGTTGCATTTTTAGTAAAAGCCGTTGTGATTTTCTTTGTTTTATGGTTGGTATTCATTTATGGGTATGGCGATTTTTGGCTGGCAGATACAATTGTACCTGACGCAGATATAGAAATTGACGAATGGCTTCATTCTTATTATCTTGCCGGCGGCATTGCTGCGTTTATCGGATTGATTTGCAGCGCTATTTGGTTTTACTTTGGTATCAATTTTGCCGGCGGTATCAGTGCCGGTGTGAAACATACGATTTTATGGCTCATCGCCTTCATTGGCAGCTTTATCGTTGCCTTTGTCTGCATTGATGCGGCACAGGAAGGCAGCGGCTTATCGTTCTTTTTCGTAGGCTTTTTAGCTCCTGTAGGCTACTATCTTAATTCCTTATTTAATTCCGCAGAAGCCGTTAAATTCATTCCGCCCCTTGGCGAACACATTCATGGTTAAAATGAGAAGGGAGTAATGAAACGATGAGTTACTACTTAATCGGCATCGGTGGAACCGGTGCCAGATGCATGGAAGCTTTTGTCCATTTAACGGGTGCGGGACTTCTGAAAGATAATCAGCCGGTGAAAACTATTTTTGTCGATGCCGATGTATCCTGCGGGAACTTAGTACGGACACAGCAGACAGTAGATTTGTATAGAAAAGTAAGAAAGCTGAGTTTTGGACCTGATGGAATTTTTAAAAATGATATTATTAACTCCGGTTTTTGGAGTCCTGTAAAGAAAAATTGCAATACTTTGGACGACGTCTTCCAAAATACATCGCTAATTAATAAAGACAGCACCAAGCCTTTAGGTATGCTTTATGAATCCTTATTCACGGAACAGGAAAGAACGACGAACCTGGATAAAGGATTCCGCGGTCATCCGGCAATTGGTGCGGCTGTCATGACGGAGAAGATGGATATTAATGATGAACCGTGGAAGACAATTTTGCCACAAATCAATGCGGATAAGAATGCAAAGATATTCCTTTTTGCTTCAGTTTTTGGCGGTACTGGAGCAGCCGGTTTTCCTACGATTGCTCGCTTGCTTCAAGCGGAATTGCATAAAGATGGTGAAGGCAACTGCATTGCTAAAATCGGTGGTGCTCTGGTCTTGCCGTATTTCCAATTTCCCCCAGCCGATGCTGCCAACAGTAATGAAATGCAGGCGAAAGTTGAGGAATTTATGTTGAATACTAAGTCAGCCCTCGATTACTATAATAAAAACAATCTTTTAGGTCCTGTTTTTACGTCTATCTATATGGTCGGTGAAAATGACTTATCAGAAGTCAAAAAATTTAGCCTCGGCTCTAAAGATCAGAAAAATGAAGCAAACATTGTTGAAATGTATGCGGCGTTGGCTGCTTTTGATTTCTTTAATAAGCAAACTTATGATACTCGCGGTGAAGTCCCGATGATTGGCCGTAAAGAAGAAGACCGGATTACGTGGGATGATTTGCCGGATGTTTGCGTTGAAGGGACACTTAAAGATAAGATGGCGACGTACATCCGCTTCCTCTATGCATACCGTTGGAATGTCCTTGAGTCGTTGAGAAAAATAGCTCAAGATGAAAGTTATGATAAATACGTTGCCTGGTATAAAGATTTAGTTAAAAAAGCTGGCGGCATTGACGTTTATCATGATAAAGAAATGATGGAACGTTTTGAATCATTAGGCGAATATGCGGAACACTTTTTTGCTTGGATGCATGATATCATTCAAAGTTCACCGCGTCATGTTGAACTAGTAAATGAACGTGTTTGCGGGGCCTGTGTCTATGATTCGGATGATGATAGAAAGAGTATTTTCAATTTCTTTAAAAAAGAAACTCAGAAATTTTTTACCCTCGATATCTATCAAGTTGTTCTGCCCGTTGCAGAACGTAAGGATAAGCTGACAGGAAAAGAATTCTGGCAGTCATTATGTAATTATACAAAAAAAATGAAGAAGACTGAAGCGGCAGGCTCTGAAATCTTAATGCAGGCAATTCAGGATATTTGTAAGTAGGAGGAAAGATTGTTATGGCTTTTCCATTATTACCCAGTCTTGTTGCCGACCCTAAAGTAGCAATTCCCCAAAGTGGTGAATGGACGAAACCGAATGCACAAAATACATTGACCGGACTCGTCGACAGTTTGAAAGTGGCAGCAAATAAATATTCTAATATTAGTTCTATTCCTGATGTTTGGGCACATCCTATTCTCATGCGCAGTATTTTGAGTGATGACCAACATCCGCAGTATGGACGGTATGTTGCAGAATGGCGCGGCCTTTTGGCAATTATGGCTTTACGGAAAATGCGCGGTCTTAGCAAGCTTCAGGTTGTAAGCATTGAGATTCCTACTGCCGATAAACTGCAGGATGATGCACCAGAATTTCTAAAAGTGCTGGTTCGGTCGATTCCGTTGGAATATCTGCAAATGCAAAATGATGGTACGATTAAAGATAAACCGGGAATTCAGGCTAAAATACAGCTTTTGACCTATGATAATCATCCCTTGGGAATTTTTTGGCCGTCTATTTTGATTTGCCCGGCGTTAGGATTGGAAAAATATCAGCCTCATGATATTGCCTGGTGGGGAAATGACGGGTTGATGGATCCGATTAGTTCTCTAAGCAATGATGAAAAGAATTCCTTACATGCATGGTTACAGAATGTAATTAATTCGATATCGGATAATAACAATGCCTTAATGAAATTGTTAACGGCTTTTCGTGATGACCTTAAGCAGAGTTTAGCTGTAGATTTCAAAGATACAGCATTTCAGGGACAGGCAGGCAAGGGCCTTGGCGTTACCGGGGCATGTGCAATTATTGATATTCCTATAGAAGGTATTGTCGATGATACTTTTTTAGAGAAATCACAAGTACTTTTGACGAATCGGCGGGGAAATGACAGTTTGCCCAATTTACTGATTGTAACACCTGATTTGGATCAACAGTGGAATGTCAGTGCCAGCCAGATTATTGTTGGTGGTTATCTTAACGCCAGTACTTGTCTTAATAAGGGGACAGGATTGATTCTTGATCATTTTCACGTCGGCGACGTTGATCTGAGTGATTATCATGCAGAAATTCATATGGCTAATGAATTTTTTACAGATAAAGTTACTATCTTTTACTTACCGTACAATGCTTTTCCAACTGTTATGGAAAATAAAGTCTATCCTTATGGACAAGCGTCTGTCAATATTATCTTGCCGATTCGCAAATGGCTGTTGGATTACTTGGAACCAGAATTTATTGCAAAAAATACGAAAATCGCTGTTATCAATCAAGATATTGAGGTTACTCTTTCTTTGCCTGTCTCGGGTCCGGATGGCAAGGGAAAAATGCTTGTTACGAAGAAAATCTATAAAGCAGCACAGCCTAAAGCAAATAATTTAAACAATGATGAAAAGAAAGAAATTCTTGACTATGATTCAGTTCCATTGATCCAAGTTTGGCCTAATATCCGCATGCGGGAGCCAAATGCCTGGAAGGCATATTATACCTATTTTGATTTAGGAGATAGTACGATACCATTTCATGCTTCACCTTTGTTCAAGCAAGAAACGCCTCAAAGCATGAAATTACCTGACAACACTTCAGCGGAAATATGTAAAGGTACCTCTTTCCCAGAAGCTTTTGTTTGCGAAAACCGCTTTAAGGATCTATATGGCAAGGAAGTGTCTGAGGAAATAGGACTCCTTTTGTTGGATCAGAATAAAGTACAAGAAGTAAGTGCGCATAATGTAAACTGCAAAATAGGCATTGATTTTGGTACAACAAATACGACGGCGTATATGTATGTTGATAATGAACAGCCGCATCTCATCCAATTTAAAAATCATAAATATTATGTCACACTTACTGCAGACGGAGAAAGTATTACTGGGTATGACCGCAATTCAGTGCGTAAAAACTTTATTTCTGAACAAGAACAGCCGGGTAGCAACCAGGGGTCGATAAAAACCATGTATCACGCGAATCCGCAGAGCCAAAAAGCAGATCCATTCTTTTCAGGCAATATTTATTATCTTGATCAGTCCAAAAATATCGATGCTGACCGTTCCATTATGGGAAATGTTAAGACAACCGAGATGAAATGGGATAAAGTAAATGGACGTATTTACATGCAAGGGTTTTTAATGCAGTTTTGTCTGCAATGTATGGTTGAAGCTGTTATTGCCGGTGCAAGTACCTTAGAATGGCTTTATTCGTATCCAAAAGCTTTTTCCATTACCCAACGCCAACAGTATAAGATGACCTGGCATACTATTTATACGGAAACGATTTCTACAGCCTGCACGTTGCACAGCAGTGAATCCGGTTCACTTTCTGAAAGTGAATCGGTAGCAGAATACTTTAAAAAAGATATGCAGGCTTCTACAGCGCGCGGTATTATTTGCATGGATATTGGCGGTGGTACAACAGATATCGCAATTTGGCAGGGCAGTAAAGATGCTTTGTTGAACCAAACGTCCATACGTTTTGCTGGCCGGAATATTTTGAATGATTATTTGTGGAATCGTAAGCAGAATGGTCATCTTATGCTGTCAAAATTGAAAAATGGCAATAGTGAATTTATAAATATGTTGGACAGTCTGGAAAATGAAGAATCTAAGCATGGCTTTGATTTAAAATTAGAAGCTTTGCTGCGCGACTATGAAGCGGATATCTTCAGTTCGTTGCCAACGAAGAGTGCTGATACTGAGATTGCACTTCTTATCCGTGATATCACTTTTGCTTTAGCGGGAATTTTCTTTTATAGTGGCATGTTGGTTGGTCATTTACTGAAAGCGGGTAAGTACGATATGACAAAGCTGTTGCCGAATTGCTATGTTGGCGGTAATGCGTCTAAATTGTTGAATTGGGCAGCAGATGGTAAATTTTCGTCAGATTCGTTAATAGCGGCTGTATTCAAGGAATGTATGTACAGGGGTATTTTGTATGAAGAAAAACAGGAAAACGTTGATGACGATTTCGATATCTACATGACAGATTATCCGAAACAAGAAGTAGCTTATGGTTTAGTTACTAGTACTAGAGCGTCTGGAAATAAAATCAAAATTAACTTATCAGGTAATATGAATGATGTATGTCTTTTAGCAGGTGAAAAATTTGCTGTTGATGCAACGGAGCAGCCAAGTGAAATTGTCTCAGCAGAGGATTTTCTGGCAGGTGTTCATATTGATAACAAAAAGCCTGAAGTTTTTGATCAATTCGTATCCTTGTTCAATAATATTATGCAGAATATAGAGTGGAGTCCTGTTGTTTTTGAAAAAGGAGACTTTATCAATATTTGTACAAACGTTAATCAAGATTTAAGTGATATGAAACAAGCGTCTGGGGGAAATATCAAAAACATTAATACAGAGCCAATTTTTATTTTGGTTTTAAAAGAAGCTTATCAATACCTTTCGAAAAAATAATCTTGGAGGTGAATTGTAATTATGGATGATAATGATAATGCTGTCTTGAACGGTTTGATTAAAATGTTAGAGCAGTTGATGTATGATAAAGTTCACGATAATGCTCCTTATATAAGCAAGTATGTCAAATTCCTGCCGGGTAATGGTTCTTTTAAAGAAGCGATTGATTTACTGAAGAAGCTGTCTAAAAGCGAAAGTCTTTCTTTGACTGTTGCGCCAAGTGTAAAGGAAGAAATTCGAGAACCACATTTTGATGATATAGAGAAAAAAATTTTACAAGATGAAAAGTTCCTCAAATCTATTATCAATCAAATTCTTCAAAATAAGGAATTTATTGAAAAACTTAAAAAGGAAGTTGTAATAGAACCTAAAGACGAAGCTGCGGAAGAAACGATACCTTTGCTAGAAGAAAAGCAAGCTGAGAAAATACCTGAGCAAAATAAACTGGATACGACTGTATCATCCAGTATTGACATTAGCCCGCAGATGCAAAATGACTTGGATAAAATCGTTCAAACTTATAGTACTAGTACCTATCATGACGGGTTGCGTCTCAGTCTTCAAGATGAGGAAGCATGGGCAGAAAATCCGAGACATTTCCACAGCTTAGAAGAGGCCAAAACTATTCCTTTGAAAGAAATTCAGGGGAATGGTCGATTTCGCGGCATTCCTACGGAAGCACCCTACTATTTTTTGGTGCCTGCCAAAAATATTTTGTTCAGAGAAGAAACTATTATGAAATTTGGCTATGAAGAGTTTTTTGAATTTGATTCTCCAGACGATTTAAAGGGAGAATATAGGAAGGTTGAATTAACAAGGCCTGCAATTATTGAAAAACGCGGTGATTTGTATTATTTATCAGAACGCGGTCGAATTACAGTTAAATATTAGAGGGGGCATAAGAAGTGGGAATATTATCGTATATCATTCCACAGGAGTGGGTACTTCGAATTATCATTATCGCAATGATAGCTTTGGCTGTTTTTGTCATTCGTAAATGCTGGATTCTCTCTACGTTGGGCAAAGAAAACTTAGCTATGCTGGACCGAATGGAGAATGTCGGTGATTTAGAGAAAGCGCTGTTGAAAAATGATGCCAATCTTGATCAGGAGTTTGCTAAGTATGAAACGGCTTTAGGGAAGAATGATAATACTTCTGTTCTTTTTGAACATTTGAAAGCGATTTACGATGCTGGGGCGCAGAGCAGTCGCCTTGATGCAGATTTGTTAGTGAAGAATACAGTCGATAAGATTTTTACCGATGTTGATTCAATAAAGACCAGCATCTCGCTTTTCCTTGTCATTGGGATTTTAGGTACCTTAGCCGGCTTGGCTATCAGTATCGGCGGCTTTAACGGGGCTAACTTTGTCATGACTGGACAGAACAGCTCGACAGCAGATGAATTATCGCTCTTGTTCGGCAACCTGCGCGGGGCTTTTGCACCGAGTATGTGGGGCGTTTTCTTTACGATTGTTTTTGTCTTTGGTTACTCTTGGAAGATTCAGGAAGGCTGCATCAATAAAGTCACTGAAAAATTGACAATTAATACTATACGCTATTGGCTGCCAAAACTTTATCCGACTGATTTCCAACGTGGGGATCAGAGTTTAGTCAAGCTGAACGCAACGATTGCCAATGCTGACGGTATCAATAACGGCGTACGAACTCTGGAAAAGAATTTGAGTTCTTCTAATCAGACGTTGCGGCAATTAGCAAAAGTATCTGATGATATCCAGAAAGCCAGTGACCGCTTTGATAAAAGCACGGATAAAATCGTTAAGATCAAAGAACTTTATGATGAATTGAAAAAGACAAACGATATTTTCCATTCATCGTTGGAATCTTTGATTAATTCAGCTATCCAGGACCGAAAAGATTCTTATAAAGAATATATAGAAATCGTCGAAAAAAATTATGCTGCCGTACAAGATGCCAATCAGAAAATGAAAGACCAGATGGGGCAGTACTTCGACGCCTTAACAGAAGTGTTAAAAAAACAGAACAGTGCTTTTTCTGCAGGCTTGCAGGGGCAGATTGATACTTGGAAAGCTACTTTAAACAATCAGAATGCACAACTGCAGGAAGTCATTTCTCAATTAAAGGCTTATGACACAAGCTTTTTCCAAACTGTCAATGAGTCTAGAGAATCATTGAATAAGTCGATTGAAGTAAATCGTAATGCAGCGATTGTCAATCAAGAGCTAGGTAAAAAGCTACATGAAATTGAAGAAAAATTATTGAGTCGTCAAGATGAATTGATGGTTCAAATTTCACAGCCTATCACTAGTCAGCTTTCAGGAGTAGCACAGGCACTGCAGCATATTCAGCAACCTCTCAATGAGGCCGTAAAAAATATAGAAAAAATGGCCAATTATAATCAAAGACAAACGTCAGAGACAATGGAAACTTTAAAAGTAATGACAGATAAGCTGCAGGAAAAGCAGGATTCACTGGCTCATAATGAACAGGAATTAATGCAAATGTTAGAATCTTTACAGAAAACAGTACAGGGATTCCAGGGAGCCGTAAATACTACAATGGCTGTTGTTGGTGAAAAGAGTGGTGTTTCTCCTGAATTGATTAAGCAATGTTTTGAAGCACAGACAGCAGCCTTGCGGACTTCGAATTCTAGACGAGAAAAAGATAAAGAGAAAGAAGAAAAGAAGAATGGCTTCCTATCTTTGAAAAACGTGCCTGTATTGGTCATTGCGGTTTTACTCCTGTTCAGTGTCGTGACGCAGATTATCATGGTTACAAAAATATCGGCGCTAGAACAGAACCAAGCAGCTGTCAATCAAGTACTGATGAAGGGCGAAATGAACGATTCATCTTCAGCTTCCGGACAGTAGAAAAGGACGGGATAGTATGTTGAAAAATCGATTTGGTTTTAACTTCTGGCCGTCTTTTACGGATTTGATGTTGTCTTTCGTACTTGTTGTTTTGATTATCCTCTTCGTTGTCTCCAAGATGATTGCTGCAGGTACTGAAAATCTGGATCGGGCCCGACAAAGTCAGCAAAAGATTCAGACGCAGATTGAACAGGGCATCGGCAAGCAATATAAGGTCGTTACCCTTTCCGATAGGGATGGTACAGACATTAATAAAGAAATGGCTAATCGACAGGCTGATGTTTATATTATTGATAAACTGGACAGACAGACCATCACGTTTAGTGATAAGGTTTTGTTTGATTCCGGTCAAAGTGACATTAAGCCGGCTGGCTATGATATCTTAAATGTTGTCGGGCCGATTATTGCTAATAACTTGGATAACATCGGCGAAATCCAGATCCAGGGCCATGCAGACATTAGTTTTGAAGACGATTTTAACTTACAGCTGGCGGCTAACCGTGCCATTGCTGTCTATAAGTTCCTTCAGGTCAATGTCGGTATCGACCCGGCACAATACCTCATGTCAGCGACCTCCTTTGGGAAGTACAAGCCAGTAGGCCGTGAAGCGGGCAGCGATTATAACTATGCTAAACTGCAGGAGGCCAATGCGAATGAAACTTTAATGGCTCGGAACCGACGCATTGAAATTGTACTGTTCTACAAGAATCAGAAGAAATAGCGGTATAGTTAATATTTTTATCATTGATAATTCATCTTATTTGTAACAAAAGAAGTGAATCGTGAGTATAATACTCATGAGTATTATACTCACGATTCACTTTTTATTAAAATAGGGGGGCAGATGACAGCCGAGTGATAATCATCATAAATTCTGGCTTTGCACAGAATTCACTCGGGCGCCCCAAGCGGTCGCCCCTACGGACGGTCAAGGACACGTCTGGATTTTTCTGCTCTTAGTTGTTAGCTGTCAGGAGTTAGGGCCTGCTAATCGCTAATCCCTAGCTGCTAATCGCTTTAAATGAAAACGGGGCTGCGCATGAGAGGAATTCCCTTCATGCGACAGCCCTGTTTTCTGTGTGTATAGAGAGTTTAAAAAGAGAGAAAGCGAAGTTAGATTTCTACGTTGAAGTGTTTGAGGATCATTTTTTCGGCTTCTGCGTTCCAAAGGCCGTTGTGGGCTTTGCAGCATTTGTCGAGGTCGTAGAAGAACGGGTCTTTTTCGCCGAGTTTGGCGAAATCTTCGATGGCGGTCATGGGCATGTCGAACTGGGTGTAGGCCAGTTTCTTGCCGCCCGGGATCTTCGGCAGGTTGAGCGTCGTTTCTGCGATGCTGTCGATGCCGCCGACGTGGGTGATCATGACGGCCGGGTCGAGGATGCCTTTGGCAGCGAGGTTGTTGGCTTCGATGAGGTCATCGTTGTTGCCGCCTGTCGTGCCCATGATGTGCGTGCTCGTGTAGTGGCAGTCATAGAGGTTGATTTCGGCGCTGAAGTTTTTGTCCGTCGGGCCGGAGAAGAAGTTCATGCAGCCGTCGAAGGCGAGGAGTTTGTTGCCCAGTTCGGCAACGGCGCGGATCGGCGTGAAGACGAAGACGTCGTCGTAGCCGTGGCCGTCAGTGAGTTTCATCAGGTCGTCATAGGCCGTATCCATGTTGGACGTGTTGACGTAGATCAGTTCGACGCCGTGCTGGGCAGCGTATTCCGGCGAAACGACTTCTTTGGCGCGGGCGATGCGGGCGTCGTTGATATCCGTGACGACGATGCGTTTCGGTTTGTTTTCAAAGTTGATGCCGTAGCTGATGGCACCGAGGCCCATGGGGCCGCAGCCGCCGAGGATGATGATGTTGCCGCCTTCTTTGGTGCCCATGGCGTGGTTGTAGTTGTGCTTGTTCGTGTGGTAGTTGGCATGGTAGCCGCCGATGATGCAGCTCATCGGTTCGCCCAGGGAGGCTTCGAAGAAGCTGTCGCCGTCGTAGGGCATGAGAGCGCCGAGTTCCATGACTTCATGCGGGAAGATGCAGTACGTGCAGTCGCCGCCGAAGAATTCATAGGAATAACCAGGCGAAGCGAGGCTGCCTTTGTAGTTCAGGGCCGGCTGCTGGGCGAAGCGCATGCCCGGTTTGAACTGGTCCTGCCATTTCTTGCCGACTTTGACGATGACGCCGGCGAATTCATGGCCCGTGATGATCGGGTGCGTATCCATGTTCTGGGGAGCGCGTTTATGTTTTTTGCCCTGTTCGACGAGTTTGTACGTCGACATGCAGATGCTGTCCGTAATGATTTTGGCTAAGATTTCATCGTCTTTGATTTCCGGGAGTTCGAATTCTTCGAGGCGTAAATCGCGGGTACCGTACATTCTGACTGCTTTTGTTTTCATGGTGTGAGTCCTCCTAACAGACTATTTAATATATGTATTATAAAGGAAGGGGATTTACTTATGCTTCGACGTTGGCGAAGGTGTTGTAGATGTCGTCGGCAGAGCTTTTCAGGATTTCATCGACTTCGTCTTCGTCGGAACAGGTGACAGCGATGTTGCTCAGGATGTCGATGTGTTCGTCACCGGCACCGGCGATGCCGATGACCAGTTTGACCGTTTCGCCGCCCCAGTCGGTGCCCTGCGGGAAGGTCATGATGACGAGGCCCGATTTCTTGACTTCGCATTTTCCTTCTTCGATGCCGTGGGGGATGGCGACGGAGTTGCCGATGGCCGTGTTGAAGACTTTTTCTTTGTCCAGCATGGCCTGGGTGTATTTTTCTGTCGTATAGCCGTCGTCATAGAAAATCTTGCCGATTTCCTTAATGATTTCTTCTTTCGGCTTCGGCTGGCAATTGAGGATGATGTTCTTCTTCTGTAAAATCGTATTCATCGTGCATATCTCCTTTTTTTACTCGCTCTTGCGGGCGGCGACTAATTCATCGACGAGCATGCCGTATTCCGGCGCTGCCATGAAGTTGGTAATCGTAATCAGGCGGGCCTGAGGTGCACTGACCTTGGCGCGTTCGGCAAGGTCTTTGTGACAGACGACGAGTTGGGCATCGGCCGGGACTTCCGAGACCGAAGCGTGGCTGACCTTGATGTCTGTCAGACCGGCTTTCTTGAATTTCTTCTGTAAGACGGCGGCGCCCATGGCACTGGAACCCATGCCGGCATCGCAGGCGAAGACGACGTTCGTGATGTTTTTCAGATCGACAGCGGCCGGTGCTACTGTTTCTGCTGCCGGTGCCGTGCCTTTCGATTCGGCTTTCATGTCCTGCATCTTTTGCTGGGCTTCTTCCAGGGATTCACCGGATTTAGCGCCGGACATCTTGATGATCGGTGCGGCGATGACAAAGGAAACGCCGGCAGCGATGACGATGCTCAAGATGACGGCCAGGGTCGAACCCTTCGGAGCCATGGCCAGGTAGGAAATGAGGCTGCCCGGAGCCGGAGGACCGGAAAGGCCGAGGTCGAAAATCATATTATAGAAGAGGGCTGCGACGCTGCCGCTGATGGTAGCTAAGAGGAGCGCCGGGTTCATGAGGATGTAGGGGAAAGAAATTTCGTGGATGCCGCCGAGGAGGTGGATGATCAAGGCGCCCGGTGCGGACTGGCGGGTCATGTCATCTTTCGAGAAGAGCCAGTAGGCGAGGAGTACGCCTGTGCCCGGGCCCGGATTGGTTTCGATCATGTAGAAGATGGATTTGCCGGCCTGGGCGACCTGTTCGGCGCCGAGGGGAGTGAAGATGCCGTGATTGATGGCGTTGTTCAGGAAGAGGACCTTCGCCGGTTCGACGAAGACGCCGATGAGCGGGAAGACGCCGGCATTGAGGAGAAGCTGTACGCCTGCGGTGAGGAAGGCGAGGATGATGCCCATGACCGGGCCGATGAGATAGAAGCCGACGATGGCCATGATCATGCCGAGGATACCGACGGAGAAGTTGTTGACGAGCATTTCAAAGCCCGGTTTGATGTGACCGTCGACGGCGTCATCGAATTTCTTGATGACCAGGCCGGCCAGGGGACCCATGACCATGGCGCCCATGAACATGGTGTACGTCGTACCGCAGATGACGCCGACCGTCGCGATGACGCCCATGATGGCGCCGCGCAAGCCGCCGACCATGCGGCCGCCCTGGAAGGCGATGAGCAGCGGCAGGACGTAGGTCAGGAAAGGACCGACCATTTTCGCCAGCTGTTCATTCGGCAGCCAGCCGCTTGGAATAAAGAGTGCCGTAATCAAGCCCCATGCAATGAAGGCGCCGATGTTTGGCATGACCATTCCGCTCAGGAAACGGCCGAAGGATTGGATCTTTGCTTTCATGATGATTCCTCCTAAAAAAATACCTTCGTGAAGTTCAACTCTCTGAGCAGTACCTGACACTCCGGATTGCACTGCGCTGCTCTCTTGATGGTTCCAGTATACCGTCAGGTCATCTTAAAAGCAATCAAAAGTAATTTAACTTTGTCCGTGCCAAAAGTGACAAGCCTGAGGAAAAGAGGTTTTTACAGGTCTCATAAGGGCTGAGAGAACAAAGCGGTTGTGGTATAATAGAAACAAAATGACCTGTAAAGGGGTGTTGACATGGGTGCGAAAGCCGTGATTATCGATAATGAACCATTGATGGCGGCCCAATTGAAAAAGCAGCTGCAGTCAGCGGCGCCGGATATAGAAGTGAAGGCCATCTGCTACGAAGGGGAACAGGCCATGGACTGCCTGGCAGCGGTGAAGCCGGATCTCGTCTTCCTGACCTTGGAAATGCCGCGCTTCAGCGGCGTAGAGATTGCCGGGCTGATTGCCAGGGAGAAAGGTCCGCATCCGGCAGTCGTCTTTGTCACAGGCCGGCGCGACTTCGTTTCCCAGGCACTGCGCCTCAATATCCTCGATTATCTGGTCAAACCGGTGCAGATCGAAGAAGTCCGGCGCGCTGTCGGGAAGTTCCGCGCTGTTTATACGAAAAAAGAAGCTCCTTCCGAAGAAGGAGCTGTGAAAGACGAAACGGCGGATACGGGCCGTCCCCTTTATGCCCGCCGTTTTTCTGTCGATGAAGGCGATAAGATCAAGCTCATCGCGACGGAAGATATCCGCCTGGTCTACGCAGAAAAGCGCAAAGTCTTCCTGGTCACGCTGCAAGGCAAGACCTACCCGAGTCATCTCAGTCTGGTCCAGTTCGAAAAGCGCCTGCCTGAAGATACGTTCTTCCGCTGCCACCGCAATTATATCGTCAATATCGACGAAGTCCAGCAAATCGAACCGTGGTTCAATCACCAGTATGTCCTCATCTTGAAGGGCATGGAAGACCAACCCGTCCCCATCGGCCGCTCGTACGTCAAGAAGCTGCGCCAGTACGTCGATTTATAAACCCAGGACTGACTCGAAATAGGTTTTCAGGATCCGCTGCAGATGGCAGCGGATTTTTTTTGCGTCCTGACTGAGGACGGCCTGATAAAAAGCGTCGTCGTTGATCAGGGAACTGCTGATATAGCCCAGGACGTCCGTGTGGACCTGGCGGTATTCGTCGTTCGGCATGAGGAGAAGCAGGACTGTGCGGATGCCGTGGAAGTAGGCATTCGTGAAAGGGCCTGCGGCAGGGGAACAGGTCAAAAAGAGGGCCTGGCGGACCGTATCGGTACGGCAGTGGAGGAGGGCGAAGCCCTGATCCGGGAAAATCTGGCTGTTCAGGCGCTCGCGGCGGATAATGGCATCGAAGAGCAGAGCCGCATCCGCTTCCTGTGACACGGCACTTTCTGCCAGGGTATGGACGACCTGGGCAAAGGTGGCTGATGCCGGCACCGTATAATGGCGGTACTGGCGCAGGATGACGGCCATTTCCCGGGCGATGAGGTGCGTCTTGTCGAGGACGGAGAGGAAATCTTCGTCCTGTGCCGACGCTGCGGCCCTGGGTTTGCGAAGATGAGCATATTCTTCGATTTTGATATTGATGCGCTGCAGTTCGGACGGCGTCATCAGCGGCGAAATGCGCAGGACGTCGGCCTTTTCGATGTTCAGGGGCAGGCTGGAGACGAAGAAGTCCGTTTCCTTTAAGACCTGCGGCGTCAACTCGTCTTTGCCGTACGTGTGCAGGTCGACGCTGAGGGGCAGCTTATTTTTCAGGCGGGTCATCATCAGACGGGCCAGACCGAAACCGCTGGCACAGACGACGCCGATGGAGACACGGCGCGCTTCTGTGATCGAGCCTTTGCGCCGTTCCAGGGCGGCGCCGAAATGCATCGTCAGATAGCCGATTTCTTCTTCTGAGACAGGCGTGTCCAGGGCCTTTGAAAGGACAGCGGCGGCACGGCGCACATTTTCGAAGACATCTGTATATTCGCTCTTGATATCTGCCAGAAGGGGATTGATGATGTTCAGATGATTCTTTAAGCGAACAATCGTCGGCTGCAGATGAACGAAGAGGCCGCGTACGAATTCTTCATCCCTGCGCAGGCTGTCGGCCTGCCTCGGGTCGAAGGCTTCAATCATGCTATCGATGAGGTCGAAGAGGGACGCTTCGTCAAAGCCCGACGGGAAGGATTGGGCCTCTGTATCGCTGTAGCGTATCTTGGCGCCTTTGATGTGTAGGAGAAGATAAGAAATCTCGACGTCCGGCATGGTCAGAGCGAATTCTTTTTCGACGGCCTTCAGGATGCGGCAGGCCAGCTGGTAGTCGTCATCATGACGGAGAAGCATCGTTTCGGCACTGCCGGAGGCCGTCACTTCGCCGCTGGCGACGCGTTCGACGGCGATGGCGATGTGGATGACCAGACCGATTTTGGCGGTGTCCGTGAATTGGGCAATCTTTTCTTCGTCCAGCGATTGGAGCACGGCGTAGACGCGCTGGATCGTATGGCTGTTGAGGAGCTGATAGATGCCTTTATCCGTGACGTTCATCACGGCTTTGGCCAGCGCTTCGTGGGCATCGTGCATTTCTTTAAAGTCCGACGCATCCGTCGTCTCGCTGATGAAGCGGCGCATGGCTTCACGGTAGTCTTTTTCAGTGCCTCTGAGGAGAACGCCGTAGCCCTGCTTCTTGAGGACCGAGAGGTTGTTCTTCTGCAGCCACGGTGCCAGAGCTTCCAGATCGGATGCGGCCGTCGCTTCACTGACGCCGAGAAGCTGGCTGTAGTAGAAAAGTTTCTTCGGCGTCCTGTCGCGCAGGAGGGCAAAGAGCAGATAGCGGCGCCGCTGCTGCTTGTCTGTGAAGTCGACAGCGGTCGTATTGCTGAGGGAAGCGGCCAGTTTTTCTTTGGCGTCAGCTGTGCCGCTTAGTTTGAGACCGGCCTTCTTCTTCCGTTCCAGCGTCAGCCCCAGGGCGGCCAGGGCCTTATCCGTACCGTCCAGTTCGCGCTGGACCGTACGCTTGCTGATGCCCAGGCTGTCGGCCAGGTCTTGTTCTTTTACATAATCTGTTGCCTTCAATAAATGCCGCAGTATCTGCTGCATGCGAGGAGTGAAATCCATGCAATCACCTCTGTGTCTGAAAAAAATCCGTTTTCATCATCCTCAGTATACGATAGTCTCACAGGTCGTGCAATTTAAAGTAATTGGCTATGTCACAACAAACAGTTGATAAATAGCCATTTTTATAGGGGAGTATCAGA
>ERZ779697.562-NODE-562-length-17889-cov-2.60889_pt1 | contig 17889 bp, 22 predicted proteins | sample MGYA00511881_ERZ779697 | MGnify/ENA primary metagenome ERZ779697 (study PRJEB29588, sample SAMEA2148105) | human gut metagenome | biome: human gut; feature: human-associated habitat; material: faeces | place: Denmark | collected 2008/2010 ... | reverse complement strand
GTCGAGACGCCGCCTCCGAACCTGGTCGTCAAGATGAACAACATCGAAATCACGGCGAAGGACATCTACTGTTCGCGGTACCTGCTGCCGAACTATACCCGACACGTCGCCGGGGAAACCAGTTACCGGGCCGGCGGCTCCGGGGATGCGCAGTATGAGAGCCATAACCATCCTGTCGACAATGATGAAACCTGGACCGATACCCTGAAGCCGGGGACGCTCGTCCTGCTCATCCCGATTTACGGCCAGGATGAGCAGCTTTACTGGCTGGCAGACAGCGGGGTGAAATTATGAGTGTAGAATATCCCTTTACCGGCACTGTTACGGCCAATACTTATACGTCGGATTTGCCGACGCCGAAGGAATACGCCTGGGACTTCGAGAAAGACTGCTTCCTCTACGATGCGGACGGCAGACTCAAGATTGTCGAAGGCGACGAGGCGATAAAGATATGGATCTACAAGGCCCTGAGCACGGAACGCTTCCGTTATCTGGCCTACAGCTGGCAGTACGGCATCGAACTGCGCCCGTTCATCGGCAAGGTCATGGGCGTGCAGCAGCGCTACAGTGAAATTAAACGTGTCATCGTCGAATGTCTGATGGTCAATCCATACATCAAGAGCATCGATACCATCGACATCCAGCACGAAGGCGACACGGTCGATATATCCATTACACTGACGACGATTTATGGGGAGGTGAGCGTCGATGTATGAAGCTCGTGAACAAAGTGATATCTTGACGGAACTGCAGCAGAACGTCGGGAGCAATGCGTCGAGTTACGAGGGGACGTTCACATACGACGTCCTGGCATCGAACAGCATCGAATTCTCAAAAGAAGAAGTTGAGCTGGAACAGGCTTATAAGGCATCCTTTGCCCGCTCCAGCTGGGGCGAATATCTTGAAATGCGGGCCGAGGAACACGGCATCTTCCGGAAGAACGCCATCAAGGCCATCGGCAAGGTGACGGTCAGCGGCAACGGCACCGTCCCGCTCGGCAGCATTTTCCAGACGGAGACAGGCATCTCTTTCAATACGACGAAGGCAGTGACCATCTCCAAATCAGGGGACATCCCTGTTGAATGTACGACGGCCGGCACAGTGGGCAATGTGGCAGCGAAGACAATCACAAAGATACCGATGTCTATTCCGGGCATCAGTAGCGTGATGAACGCCGAAGCCATGCACGACGGCTTCAATGAAGAAGACGATGATTCCCTGTTCAACCGCCTGCTCTTCAAAGTACGCCAGCCAGCTACGTCGGGCAATAGGAATGAATACCTGCAGTGGGCCACCTCCGTGGCAGGCGTCGGCAAGGCCGTCATCAAGCCGCTCTGGAACGGCAACGGCACGGTTAAGGTACTGATTACGGATACAAACGGGGACCCCGCATCGAGCAACCTGCAGAGCAAGGTAGCAGCGTACATCGAAAGCGTCCGGCCCATCGGGGCGACGGTCACAGTGGCAGCGCCGAACATCTTCACCGTCAAAGTGGCCATCAAGCCGCTCGACAGCAAAGGTGCTAACGCGACGGCCATTCAGACCGTCATCAACGATTATTTCAGCTCGCACCAGTTCGATAATATCCGCATTACCTGCGCCATGATTGGGAAGATGATACTTGAAAACTCGGCCTGCGGCGTCAAAGACTATGAATCACTGACCATCAATGGCAGCACCACCATGGTCACGGTGACGGATGATCAGGTTGCGCGCTGTACTGAGGTGACGCTTGATGGCTAAGTTCAATTTCCTGCGGGTCATCCCCGTAGACCTGAAACGATACCTGCCGCAGTTCCTAGAGCACGACCCGACCTTTGCAGCGACCCTGGAAAGCCTGTCGAAGGAACACGAGAAACAGCGGCTGACCCTGATGGACATCACCAAACAGCTCTTCGTCAAGACCGCCACCTGGGGGCTCTCTGACTGGGAAGAATTTGTCGGATTGGAGCATGAATCAGCGGATACCTTACAGACCAGGCGTCAAAAAATACTGCGTAAATTGCAAGGTAGCCAGACAGTAACATTAGAATTTCTTACGAAACTGGTCAATCTCTACGTAGCCGACGGTCAGGCCGTCGTTATCGGTCACCCGGAAACGTACAGTATAGAGATATTGCACCACGGCGGGCAGGTCCTGGACTACGATGATTTGGAAGATGCCATCAATACGTATATTCCGGCTCATATCGGTCATACACTGCTGACGTATACCAAAGGCAGGCTTGCCGTTTACGCTGCCGGCATTGTCCGGAACTGTCAGACCATGCGTATCGGGATGACAATGCAGCCGAATAATAAGATATCACCAACAACGCTGTATGCAGCGGGGGCCGTCATCCATCAGTACCACAAACAGACTATACAAGCAGGAGGTTAAAACATGGCACAATTTCCAACATTGACGTTTACAGAAGCAGGACTGAAGATGCTCATCCAGGCACAGAACGGTCATACGCTAAAATTTACGAAAGGGAAGCTTGGCAGTGGCGTCATCACAGACAGTGATAATATTTTAAAATTTACGGATCTGAAAACGCCTAAAATGATATTGCCCATTACGAAGGTAGATGACAGCAATAAAGAACTGTTGGTGCTTACATTTGATACGGGCAATACATCTCTTGCAGAGGGATTCATCAGCCGTGAATTGGGCGTGTTTGCTCAATTAGATAACGGTACAGAAACGCTATACGCTTATTCGAATGCCGGTAATAATTATGACTATATGCCTAACAAGGATACGCCTGTATCGCAGAGCAGGCTGGAAGTTGAAATCGTATGCAGTACATCGGCTAATGTACAAATCGTCATCGACAAATCCATCGTGTATACAACACGGGAGGATGTAGATGAGATGATCGCAGAGCACAATGCGTCTGATACCGCTCACAGCGACCGTCTGTACGTGTCTAAATCGGCTGATAAGCCGGCCAGTATGGCCGACACCGGCATGTGGGTAGAAATCATCGAGTAGCGAGGTGATACAATGCTGAAAATCAGAGGCATGGACATCTACTACGTACGCGGCGACGATGACAGTTTTACTATCCAACCGGTGCAGGCGGACGGAACTCCCATCACGGGATATACCGGCGTCTTCTCTGTCAAACGTACCTATGACGATACCGACTACATCCTGCAATGTCCGATGGACGGGTCCGTCGTAGATCTGACGCACGAAAAAACACAGAAGCTTGCCTATGGTGATTATGTATGGGATGTACAGCTGACATTAGCCGATGGGGCGCATCAGACAATAGGCCCGGGCAAGTTCCATATGCTGCCGGACGTCACGACGACGTAGGAGGTGGCATCATGGATAAACTACAGGCTGTGCTTACAGCACGGTCACCTGCACTGTCTGCCCGTCTGAGCGCTGGGAATAACCTAACCGTAGGCATAGGCATGGCCGGGACTAAAGGGGCTGTCTATACGCCACACATCACGGATGACGGCATATTATCTTGGACCAATGACAGCGGCCGGGATAATCCAGCCCCGGTGGATATAAAAGGCCCGAAGGGAGATACTGGGCCACAGGGGCCAGTCGGCCCACAGGGACCGGCGGGAAAGGATGCACTGGCAGATACGATACTGAACATGGATATTGATGCGATTTTTTAGGAGGAAACTATGGCAACGAAATTCTTAGATCTCGAGGGCTTGAAATATTTTAAAAATAAAATGGATGCGGCGAACGATGAGAAATATGTACCCCAGGGCATTACCATCAACGGCGTAGCTTTCGATGGCTCTACCAATATCACAATCCATGCAACGGATAGCACAGCACGTATCGCTACAGCACTCATCGGTACGGCAAACGGCGTTGCCCCGCTCGGATCTGACGGCAAAATCCCGACGCAGTATATACCAGGTGACATTGGACAGGCGGTTGAAGGCTATTACAGCGGCGGAAAATTTTACAAAGAAGCAGCTCACACAACAGAAATCACCGGAGCAGAAAACACATTATATCTGGATATCGGTGGTACGGATAAGGACGTATACAGATGGACTGGAACCGCCTATGTCCTGCTCAACGATGCTGTCAGCACCGCGGACAAAGCCGTCCGGGATGGCGACGGCAACACCATTACGACGACCTACGTCAAAGTCGTAAGCGGCAAAGGACTCAGCACAAACGACTATACGACAGCTGAAAAAAATAAGCTGGCCGGGTTCTACAACTACACGCTTCCCGCTGCTACATCCAGCACTTTAGGGGGGGTGAAAATTGGAAGCAACATCACTGTGTCGTCCGGCGTCGTCTCGCTGACGTCAGCTAATGTCACAGCAGCCCTCGGATACACGCCCTATAATGCTGCCAAGGTCGTCACCTACTCGGCACTGAGCCAGACTGAAATTGATACGTGCTTTGCTTAGGCGGTGAGCGTAATGGCTACTAAATTTTTAGATGCGGCCGGGCTGAAATATGCAGTCAGTAAAATTAAGACATTGATTGCGGCAAAACAGGATAAATTGACATTCGACAGCAAGCCGACATCCGGCAGTACGAACCCCGTCACCAGCGGCGGCGTATACGATGCGATTAATAACGGCATCACAATCAGCGTGGAACCGTCTGCCGGGTCCAGCACATGGATAGAAGTGCCGACTGAAGATTTATACATCGGCGGAACGGAGCCGACCGACAAGAACACAATCTGGCTTGAAGTAAGCGAATAGAGCGAATAGGAGGATAACAACATGAGCATTTTAAAAGGAATCTTGCATCACTGGAATAAAACGACACAATCGTATGATACCATTCATCCGGAAACCGAATCCGCACAAATTACGGACTGGAGTCAGGGACTCGTCAATACACTTTCAAGCACGGCGCTCTCCGGACTCGTCAATACACTGACATCGGATAGCCTGCTTGCTACGATGATAAAAAAAGTTTTAGAAGCGACCGGGGTCAAGTATAGCCTGGGCCAAAATGGATATGTATGTTTCGGTAGCCTGGTCGGCGGCCTAATTATACAGTGGGCAACTGAAAATAAAAAACTGGGTAATGACGAAGGCGCATATGTTATGCTACCAATAGCCTTCCCTACTAAGTGCATTACTGCGCTACTGAGTGACACATATGGACGGTTATCAAATAGTAGTGCTATGGCAAATCAGACAGAAGGGGCGAAAGTAAATGCTGTAACTATAAATAGTGTGCAAATCATAAACTATTGGTCCGGAGGCTTAGATAGTGCTGTGACTGTTTTAGCAATAGGCTATTAGACGTACTTTAGCATCAACAAGCAGAACCGTCGGCGTTCATTACGTCATAATCGGCAAAGCGATTTAATATGTTATCCTCTACAAAAAACAATGACATATCATGTTGACGGCGCATTACATCAAACGAATGCAATCATAACCATTAGGATTTTTCATTTTCACCACAACCTTTTTATTTTTTAGATTATAAGGAGCGATGCATAATGGCAAGTACCACAACTAATGTTGATTACTATGCCGCTGGGTTTGACTCAGCGGGTAGACGCGTGTGCAGTTTGATTTGTGATTTCAACCCTAATAGCAGTAAAAATGCTGACAAAATAACTGAGCTTCTGAATAAAGTCAAAGAAATATCAGAAGATGTTGCTGTTGCTGAAATCATCACCGCGGATTATTTCAATGAATACATGAACGGGAAAGTACGCGGATCTGACGGAGCACCGATTGATTATATTCCGCCTGAACCCACGGAGACCGAAAAGAAAACGGCAACAATCAGCGCCATCAAAGCGAAATACAATGAACGGCTCGACGCTATGGTCGTAGCCCGCGTCAAAGCGGCTATGCTGGGTGCTGATACCTCGAAAATTGACAGCCAGTATAAAAACACACTTGCCAATATGGCGGCTGAAATTAAAAACGCATAAAAGGGGGGATAAATCATGGAATTTTGCGAATTCTGCGGAAACATTTTGAGTGATGATGGGCGCTGCCCTTGGGCGGAGTGTCCTCATAATGCTATCCTGGACGTTATGGCCGCCGCCGAAGCCGCTGACAAGCAGACTACAACAACTGAGACAACCACGCAGAACGGGGGCACGTAATTGGAATCAATCATAACTTTTTTTCGCGAGATGGTCCCCGGCGGGGGCACTATGGGATGGGGAGCCATAGTGTCATGTGTTGGTACGGCGTTTTCGTATCTCATCGGCTGGAATGACGTAATTGAAGCGTTGCTGGTAGCCATGGCCATCGACTACGTGACGGGAATCTTGGCAGCCTATATTAACCCTAATTTGGCATTGAATAGTCAAAAAGGCTTTAAGGGAATCTGCAAAAAAATCGTCATTCTGCTACTAGTAGCACTAGCTCACGAGCTGGACCGTGCCACGGGCCAGCCGGCTGTACAATCATTGGTGGTATGGTTCTTCTTAGGTAATGAAGGGCTGTCAATCGTGGAAAATGCAGCGAAAGCGGGATTACCCATCCCGGGGAAATTAAGAGCAACCTTAGAGCAATTAACAGATAAAAATGAAAGGACGGTACAGAAATGAAGGTATTTATCAATCCCGGCCATGATATTAAGTATGATAGTGGTGCGGTGCATTATGACACGAATGGAAATGTAGATTTACGCGAATGTGATGTAGCACTGAAAATCGGTACTGCTGTGCAAAAATATCTTGAAGTGGCTGGCTGTGAATGCTATTTAATGCAAAGCGACAATTTAGCACCTACGCCGGCAGGACGCAGCGACTACGATGATCGTCAGGGCACGACGGTTACTGAAACTGCCAATGATTGGGGGGCTGATATTTTTATCAGTATCCACTGTAATGCCGCTTCGGGCACGGCTCGCGGCACAGAAACGGAATGCTATAGCAGGATGAGTAACGGTGGCAATTTAGCGCAGTGCATCCAATCGCAACTTATTGACGGCATCGATACTGTCGATAGAGGCGTAAAAGAAATGCCGGAGTTGCTGGTACTACGGTATACAGATATGCCTGCCGTCTTAGTCGAAACGGCTTTTATCGACAATGATGACGATATGTTGTTGTTAGTAGAGCATTGGGACGACATTGCACGGGCTATTGCTAGGGGCGTAACAGATTACGAACAATCTAATAATTAAAACTATTATATTGTATTTATGGAGGTAAGACCTATGAGTAAATGGACAGAAGTACGTGATGGTTTTGTTTCTGCTTTAGACGTTAATGATGTCGTGGATGCGGCAAAAAATCAGATGGTAGCCAGCTTAGCCGGAGAAGGCATGGAAGCGATTGAAGCGGTAGCGGATAAATTTGTACAGCAAGTACAGGCGCAGGCCGCGTCCGAAACTGGCTGGAATGCGATTCGTGATAAATTCGTGTTACCTTTGCTTATTAACGGGACTATTTGGGCCATTAAATTTGTGATGAGCAAGAGCACGAGTAACGAACAGAAAACCGCATAGAGTCTAAATGAAAAAGCCAGCAACACTAGGAAAATACTAGAGTTGCTGGCATATTTTTTATTTCAATCAGTCGAAAACGATTGACAATACAGCGAAAAAGATGTATAATATATTCAGGAGGTGAGAGATATGACAGGTATAGAAAATGCCCTTCAGGACTTGGCAAATGTAGTTACTATCTTGGTAGGATTCGCTACAATATACCAAATCGTAAAGGGCAAATAACCACTGGGGAGTGGAGCGAAAGCTCTACTCCTTACATACCTATCATAGCACAATGGACAAAAAAATTCTACAAGCACTGATTGCCATTTTAGCAGTATTGAGTTGGATTCGGGTTTACTTTTCACAGGATGCCTTGTCAATAGCAGCATCCATAATTATCACGGTAGCCTTGATTTGTATGATCATAAAAAAGAGGTGATACGATGAACGCATTAGATGACATTATGACCGCGAAAGAAGCGGCTGAACGCTGGGGACTGGCCCCCATTACTGTTAGGCAAGCCTGCACGGGATATAAAAAGGCCCCGCCTAGATTTACAGATGCAGAAGCCAGAAAATCGGCTGGGACTTGGCTTGTAACGCACGCAGGGATGGAACGGCTTTTCGGGCCGGAGCCACAAAAGTAATATTTTTAGTTACATCTAAAACGAAAAAGAAAAATAAGAAAGCGACGCCCCTTCCATTGTGAGTGGACGCCGCTTTTCTGTATCACATCAGCCTGTCGTCAAAAATTCGTCAAAAAAAAGAAATGAAACTACGTAAAAATAAGTGAATCATTTTATACTAGAAATGCCAAAACTAGCTATTTTTTCTAAATTTACGTGAAATGGTTGCAAAACAGGCGCAAATCACAGTATAATAAAGCATTGAAGTAAAACAAATCAAATTCGTAAGGGGGTTCGAACTTTGCGAAGCATGACTGGGTTCGGCAGCGGCACCGGCAATGACGGGAAGCTTTCTGTTACGTTGGAGATGCGCGCTGTGAACCAACGTTTTTTGGAATTGAATATACGCATGCCGCATGCTTATCTGGCATTGGAAGACCGCCTGCGCAGCGGTATCAAGTCCGTGCTTAAGCGCGGCAAAGTTGACGTTTTCGTGACTGTACAGGATTTAGATCCGGCGGCGCCGGAGGTCCGCGTCGACAATGCAGCCCTTGGCGCTGCGCGGGACGCGCTTCAAGCCGTGAATGACCGCTTCTTTGGCGGCAAGACTGTGACCCTTGGCGACGTCACGGCGCTGACGAAAGACTGGTTCGTCCAGACGCCGCCGGCTATCGATGCCGATGCCAGCTGGCCGCCTTTTGAAGCAGCTTTACAGATGGCACTCGACAACATGGTCGCCATGCGCGAACGGGAAGGGGCTAACATCAGCCGCGATTTGCTGGCTCGTGCAGACAAGATGGCAGGCCTCGTCGAGACGATTGTCGGCCGTAAGAAAATCATCGTCCAATCTTACCAGGAACGGCTGGAAAAGAAAATCCGGTCCCTTATGGACAAGGTAGATGCGGCTGTGCCCGATGAGGACCGGCTTCTCGAGGAAGTCGCCGTCTATTCGGATAAGGTTGATTTCACGGAAGAAGTTGTCCGCTTCCGCAGTCATTTGAATCAGCTCCACAGCATGCTTTCAAGCGATGGCGAAGTTGGGCGCAAACTCGATTTCCTCATCCAGGAAATGAACCGCGAAGCGAATACCATGGGCTCCAAAGCGAACGACCTGACGGTCACAGAAGCGGTTTTGCAGCTGAAGAATGAAATTGAAAAGATACGCGAACAGGTGCAGAATATCGAATGATGAATTTTAATTTATTGAATATCGGCTTCGGCAATGTCGTCATGGGTGATAAAGTCGTCGCGATTATTGCTCCTGAATCGGCGCCAATCAAACGCCTCGTCCAGGACGCCCGCGACGGCGGGACGCTCATCGATGCGACTTTTGGCCGCAAAACGCGCTCCGTCCTGGTCATGGATAACGGCTGGGTCGTCCTTTCGGCCCTGCAGCCGGAGACGATTTCCCACCGCATCATCCCTGTCGGTGACGATTTTGATGACACTGAAGCACCAGGAGAAGAAGAAAAGGAGTAATATTATGAATGATTCCGGATTGCTCATCGTTGTATCCGGCCCGTCCGGAGCCGGGAAGGGGACGATTTGTTCGGCCCTGCGCGAACAGTTCCCGAATATCCAGTATTCGATTTCCATGACGACCCGCAAGCCGCGGCCCGGCGAAGTGGACGGCGTCAATTACTATTTCGCAGACAACGCGCGCTTTGAAGAATTGCTGGCAGAAGATGCTTTTTTGGAACATGCTAAGGTCTATGATCACTACTACGGCACGCCGAAGAAGTACGTCTATCAGATGCTCGAAGAAGGCAAGCATGTCATGCTGGAAATCGATATCCAGGGAGCCATGCAGGTCAAGGAAAAGTATCCCCAGGGCGTCTTCATCTATGTCGTGCCGCCCAGCCGGGAAGTACTGGAAAAGCGCCTGCGCGGCCGTCATACCGATTCGGATGACGTCATTGCCGGACGCCTCGCGAAGGCCCGGGCGGAACTGGACTGGATCGATCATTATGATTATGTCGTCGTCAACGACAATCTTAATAAAGCCGTCGATGAAGCGGCGTCGATTTTGAAAGCCGAACAGTGCCGGGTGACGCGCAACATTCACCGCATTGCCCACACGAAGGAATTGTACAAATAATAGGAGAGATGAACTATGTTAATTAAACCGACCCTTGAATCTTTGATGACCAAAGTAGACAGCAAATACACCCTCGTTACGCTCGCAGCAAAACGGGCCCGTCAGCTGACGGACGGCGATGAACCCCTCGTCGATGTCGATACGACGAAAGTCGTTTCCATTGCCATGGAAGAAATCGACCAGGGCAAGATTACTTACGAAGCACCGCGTGACGGCATCAAATAAGGGGGGCGATTCCCATGAGTCTGGAAAATAAGAAGGTTGTCTTAGGTATTACCGGCGGCATTGCTGCTTTTAAGGCCGCATCGATAGCCAGTCAGCTCCGCAAGCGCGGCGCCGACGTGAAATGCATCATGACGGACCATGCGACGAAGCTGATTACGCCGCTGACGATGCGGGAAATCTCGGGCAATCCCGTGGCCGTCTCCATGTTCGACGACGTACCGGAATTCAATGTCGAACACATCGCCCTGGCACGCTGGGCCGACGTCTTCGTCATCGCCCCGGCGACGGCCGACATCATCGGCAAGATCGCCAACGGCATCGCCGACGACATGCTCTCGACGACGGTCATGGCCACGACGGCACCGGTCCTCATCGCCCCGGCCATGAATACGAATATGTACCTCAATCCGATTACGCAGGACAATATGGCGAAGCTGAAGAAATTCGGCTACCATCTCATTGCCCCCGACAGCGGCCATCTGGCCTGCGGCATCGACGGTATCGGCCGCCTGCCTGAACCGGATACGATTGTCGACTGGATCGAAGTCCTTGCTTGTCGTAATGACCTCCTGAAAGGGAAGAAGGTCATCGTTACGGCCGGCGGTACGCGCGAACCGATTGACCCGGTCCGCTTCATCGGCAACCATTCCAGCGGCCGTATGGGCTTTGCCATCGCTAAAGCCGCGGTCATGGCCGGCGCTGACGTCACCCTCGTCGCTGGGACGACGGACAACCTGAAGACGCCTGTCGGTCTGGCGCGCCGCATCGATGTGGGCAGCACGAAGGACATGAAAGAAGCCGTCGATTCGTATTATGACGACTGCGACTTAGTCATCAAGGCCGCTGCCGTCGCCGATTACCGTTCGGCCCATCCGGCAGAAAACAAGATCAAGAAGAACGATGATACATTGACTCTGGAAATGGCCAAGAACCCGGATATCCTCTACGGCTTGGGCCAGCGCAAGACTCATCAGACCCTGGTCGGCTTTGCCGCGGAAACGACGAACGTCCTCGAATACGGCATGAAGAAGCTGAAGAAGAAGAACCTCGACATGCTCGTCGCCAACGACGTCAGCGCCGAAGGCGCCGGCTTCAAAGGCACGACGAACATCGCGACTCTCCTTTTCCCGGACGGCTCCCAGGAACCCCTGGAAAAAATGGATAAAGACGAACTGGCCTCAATCATCGTCGCCCGCGCCGCGGCGATCATGGATAAAAAATAGGCGCTTGCAGCGCCGTGGTTCGTTTGCCGTTTGGCGTTAAAAAGGCTTGCCGCTTTAAGCGGCAAGCCTTTTTGTATAAGCGATGCGTCAGCGAGCTCGTGTCGTTTCGGCAAACGAACCACGCCAAACGAACCACGTAAGGAAGTGTCGTATAAAACGGCACTTCCTTACTTCTTCACATATTCAATGACGGCTTTGGCGAAGCCGTTGAGGTTGGTCGGTCCGATGGTGAGAATCGGGCAGCCTTTTTCTTTGGCTTCTGTTACGGCCCAGCGGATGACGGGCGTCTTGCCGTCTTCCATGTTGAGGACGAGGAGCGTCGATTCTTTCAGCATCCTGTCATCACCGGGGCGGCCGCTGATGAGGACGACGGCGCCGAAACGGCGCTGGACACGGCGCTGCCAGTCCGGGTCGCCGCCGGCCAGGGCAATCTGGCGCCCCCTGAGGAAGCGGTCCAGGCTGCGCGTATAGTCGCGCTGGGTCATGAAGGACGGCAGGTCCAGGCCGCGGTCTTTTGGCGGGGCCTTTTTTTCCGGAGCTACGCTTTCCAGCGGCGACGGCTGGGCGGGCTGGCGCTTCTTCAGTTCCTTGCGCAGGGCCAGGAGTTCAGCGACCTGTTTGGACGCCGTATCCTTGATTTTTTCGATGTATTGTTCCTTTTCGCGGAGCTTGTCTTCATATTTCTTGCGGTCTTCTTCGCGGCCGGCTTTTTCCGCATCCAGGTCCTGGCGCAGCCGTTCCAGTTCGGCCAGGACGTTCTGGCGGTTCTTGGCTTCCATGCGCAGGCGCAGGAGTTCTTCCTTGTCCGCGTCGAGCTGGGCTTTTTCCTGGCGCAGCTGGAGCAGTTCTTCCTTTTCCTTGCCCAGCATCATGGCCGGCGTTTCTTTGGCGCCGTTATCCTCATTGGACCAGGGGCGGTCATAAATGGCCATCAGGTAGATGCCTAGGGCGTGGGCCGCCGTGTGCTTGGCTTTCTGGATGTCTTCGAAGACGTCGCTCAGTTCAAGGAGCTTATCGTCGGTCTTGAGCATCAGGAGGTCGATGATGCCCATGTAGGAGACGTTATCCATGGTCTGGGATATCGAGTAGCGTTCGATATGGATCGTACCGGCGTAGATTTCGTCGGGATTGGCTTTCGCCGTATAATACGTATTGATCAGGAGCCGGTCCGGCGTCCGTTCGTAAATGCGCAAGTGCAGGGCATCTTCCTTCTCCGTGCCGACATGACGGCTGAAGGTCAGGCTTTCATGCAGCAGAAGCTCTGCCACCAGGGACTGGGTCTTGTACCATTTCCCCAGGATTTCCACTCGCTTGGCCAGGCGAAGGTCGGCAGGCTTACTGTTTTCGGCATAGTCAAAGTAAGGGTCGTTGAAAAATATATCTCTCGGCCGCAACTTGGTCATAATAATCATCCTTTCTTTCGTATGTACACATTATAAACCTGCTCGTAGGGGAACGTCCAGTAAAGTGGATACTTTTTGATAAAAAATACTTGCAAAATGAACAGACTTGAATTATAATGGATAAGCAAACCAAATAAAGAACCATCAAGAGACGACGGAGGGACTGGCCTTATGATGTCGCAGCAACCTTCACTTATGAAAGGTGCTAATTCCAGCAGTAATGTACTGGCAGATGGGGATTAGGAAGCCCCTCTCATGAAGTCATGAATGAGGGGAATTTTTTTTAAGGAGGATTTTTCATGGCTAAAAATCGTGAATTCTTTACGTCTGAATCCGTAACGGAAGGCCATCCCGATAAAATGGCTGACCAGATTTCGGACAGCATTCTGGATGCCATTCTTGCAAAAGATAAAAACGCCCGCGTTGCCTGCGAAACATTGGTAACGACCGGCATGGTACATGTTGTAGGTGAAATTTCCACGACCTGCTACGTCGATATTCCGCATATTGTCCGCGAAACGATCCGTGACATCGGCTACACCCGTGCTAAATACGGCTTTGACTGCGACACCTGCGGCGTCCTCGTCTCCCTGGACGAACAGTCTCCGGACATCGCTATGGGCGTCGATGATGCTCTCGAAAAGAAGGAAGGCAACACGGATAAGTTCGACACCATCGGTGCCGGCGACCAGGGCATGATGTTCGGCTATGCTACGAACGAAACGGACGACTATATGCCCCTGCCGATTTCCCTGGCGCACCGCTTGGCACGCCGCCTGGCAAAAGTCCGCAAAGACGGCACGCTCCCGTACCTCCGTCCGGATGGCAAGACCCAGGTCACTGTCGAATATGAAGACGGCAAACCGGTCCGCATCGACACCATCGTCATTTCGGCACAGCACAGCCCGGAAGTCGACCGCAAACAGATCGAAAGCGATCTCCTCGAATTCGTCATCAAACCGGAACTGCCCGAAGGCCTCTTCGACGATAAGACGAAACTCTTCATCAACCCGACTGGCCGCTTCGTCATCGGCGGCCCGCAGGGCGACTCGGGCCTCACAGGCCGCAAGATCATCGTCGACACCTACGGCGGTATGGCCCGTCACGGCGGCGGTGCTTTCTCCGGCAAGGACCCCACAAAAGTCGACCGTTCGGCCGCTTATGCAGCCCGCTACGTCGCCAAGAACGTCGTTGCCGCAGGCCTGGCTGACAAATGCGAAATCCAGCTCGCTTACGCTATTGGCGTAGCCCGCCCGGTTTCCATCCACGTCGAAACCTTCGGCACGGGCAAAGTCCCGAACGAAAAGATCGTCGAACTCATCGAAAAGAACTTCGACCTTCGTCCGGCCGGCATCATCGCCATGCTCGACCTGCAACGCCCGATTTACCGTCAGACCGCTGCCTATGGTCACTTCGGCCGCAACGACCTCGACCTGCCTTGGGAAAAGACCGACAAAGCCGATACGCTCCGCAAAGAAGCAGGCTTGTAAGAGCGGCATTCTCAGCTGAGGATAAACTGAAAATCACCAATGAAAAAGGGGCTCGCCGCTTCGTGCGGCAGCTCCTTTTTTCTTAGTTTGTAGTTTTTAGTTTGCAGTGTAAACTAAAAACTAAAAACTATAAACTTTTACGAGAAAGGATGTATCCTGATGTCAGAAACACCAGAAGGCAGCAAAATCGCCGAAATCATCATCAATACGACGGCGAAACGCCTACAGCAGACCTTTTCCTATATCGTGCCGGATCATCTCGACGTCCGCATTGGCAGCCGCGTCCTCGTGCCTTTCGGGCACGCCGCGAAGAGGGCATCGTCGTCGCCCTGCGCGAGCATCTCGACGAGGCGCCGGCCTTTGAACTAAAGCCCATCGAAGGCCTCTTGTCGACGCAGACGGGCTTTCAGGAAGAAATGATCCGCACAGCCCTCTGGATCCGCGACTACTATGTCTGCAATCTCTCCGATGCTTTGCGCCTCTTCATGATCGACAAGAAAGGCCTTATCCGCCGCGCCGTCCTTTCCTTAGGACCGACGGCGCCGCAGGGGCCGCAGCAGACGCAGCTCCAGGCCTATGTCGCCGAGAGGGGAGAGGTAGAGAAAGGGACACTGGGGCGCAAATTCGGGGACGCTGCCGTCGAACAGGCCCTGAAAGATAAAGTCCTTATCAATCATATAAGTTATCGGAACCAGATAAAAGATAAAATGGAAGACTGGCTCTCCTTTGCTGCGGACGACAACGAAGACATCCTGCATGGCCGCCGCCGTCAGCAGGCGCTGTTGGCGGCTTTGAAAGAGAAGGGCGAAGCGCCGGTATCGTACTGGCAGAAAGAAGGCTTCAGCCGCGACCTCATGCGCCGCCTCTGTGCGACGGGCCTGGCACGCTGGTCCCAGCGTCCGACACGGACAGCGAACATCCTGCCAAGCATGCAGGGGGATGCACCGCTGACGCTGACGGCGGAACAGGAAAAGGCAGTTAAAGTTATCGGAAGCGATAAAACAGGTAAAACCTACGTCCTTCACGGCGTCACAGGCAGCGGCAAGACAGAAGTCTACATGCACCTCGCCGCTCAGGTCCTGGAAAGAGGACAGCAGGTCGTCGTCCTCGTGCCGGAAATCGCCCTCACGGGTCAGATCGTCCGCCGTTTCCTGCGCCGTTTCGGTGACGATGTCGTCGTCATGCACAGTCAGCTCTCACAGGGTGAGAAGCGCAACAACTGGCTGCGCATGCAAAGCGGCACGAGCCATATCTGCATCGGCGCCCGCTCGGCGGTCTTCACGGCCGCCCAGTCCCTCGGCCTTATCATCGTCGACGAAGCCCACGACAGCTCGTATAAACAGGACGAAGCGCCGCGCTATCACGCCGTCGCCGTCGCCCGCAGGCGGGCGGAATATTATGGCTGTCCCGTCATCTTGGGCAGTGCTACACCGGCCCTGGGCGACTACTACCGGGCCCTGCACGGCGACTACGTCCTGGTGGAACTGAAGGAGCGCGTCGGCAAACGTCCTTTGCCGAGCGTCCAGGTCGTCGACATGCGCGACGAATTAGCCCGCGGCAACTACCGCGTCGTTTCTGATGCGCTCCTGGACCTTTTGCAGGCGACGCTGGTGGCGAAGCAGCAAGCTATTGTACTCCTCAACCGCCGCGGCTTCTCGACCTTCGTCATGTGCCGCAAGTGCGGCTACGTCGTCAAGTGCGATACATGCGACGTTGCCATGGTTTACCACCGCCAGGCAGAGAAAATGCGCTGTCATTACTGCGATGCTGAAAAGCCGATTCCCACGGTCTGCCCGTCGTGCGGCAGCAAGTACATCAAATTCTTCGGCAGCGGTACGGAAAAAGTCGAAGCCCAGCTTCACGAGCTTCTGCCAACGGCGCGCATCGTCCGCCTCGATCAGGATACGACGCGGCGCAAGCACAGCGGCGACCGCATCATCGAAGCCTTCCGGAGTCATGAATACGATATCCTCCTGGGGACGCAGATGGTCGCCAAAGGCCACGATTTCCCCGGTGTCAGCGCCGTCGGCATCCTTTCTGCCGACAGTCTGCTCAATCTTCCGGCCTACTGGGCCGGTGAGCGGACGTTCCAGCTCCTGACCCAGGCTGCGGGCCGTGCCGGCCGCGGTGATGTCCCGGGCCGCGTCGTCATGCAGACCTATGCACCGGACCACTATGCCATCCAGTGCGCAGCCCGCCAGGATTACAAGGCCTTTTACGACCAGGAAATCGAAGCCCGCCGCGAACTGGGCTATCCGCCGTTTCAGGAAATGGCCAAGATTCTCGTCACCGATGAAGACGAGACCGCGGTCTGGCGCAAGGCGAACGACGTCGCTGCGGCTCTTCATGCCTGGAATAAGGAACACGGCGAAGCCGTCGCAGTCATCGGACCCTATGAGGACATCATCAAGAAGATACGCGGCAAGTACCGCCTCGTCCTGACTCTGACGGGAGACGATTTGACGGCGGTTAAACTGGCCATGCAGCACCTGCCGGCCTGCTGGCAGAGCGGTGTCATCATCGATGTCGATCCCTTATAAGGGCGTCTTCCTATGGTAAAAACAGCGATATTAGTATATAATAAAATAGAATAAGCATTTTTACGAGTACAATGAGGTGAAAGTTACATGGCATTACTTAACATTATTAAAGCAGGGGATCCTGTCCTGAAAGCGACGGCGAAACCCGTAGAAAAAGTGAATAAACATATAAAGAAGCTCCTCGACGACATGGCAGAAACGATGTATGCTGCCGACGGCGTCGGCCTGGCTGCACCGCAGGTCAATGAATCGCTGCAGCTCATCGTCCTCGATGACGGCAACGGCCTGATCGAGCTCATCAATCCGGAAATCCTGGAAAAATCGGAAGAAACCAACGTCGATACGGAAGGGTGCCTGAGCATCCCCGGCTACTACGGCAAAGTACGGCGCGCTTCGAAAATCAAGGTCCGCAGCCTGACGCGCCACGGCAAGACCGTCATTTACGAACCGGAAGGCTTCCTGGCCCGCATTTTCCAGCACGAAATCGACCATCTCTACGGTCATCTCTTCATTGAAAAAGCTACGGATTTACAGAAAGTAGGGGACTAATGGAACCGTTACGCATCGTCTTCATGGGGACGCCGGATTTCTCTGTCCCGTCCCTGGAAAAACTGGCCCAGGCCGGTTACGACATCGCGGCTGTTTATTCTCAGCCCGACAAGCAGCGCGGCCGCGGCAAGAAAGTGACCTATTCGCCGGTCAAGGAAAAGGCCCTGGAACTGGGCCTCCCCGTCTTCCAGCCTGATTCCATGCGTGACGAAAGCGTCATCGCTAAATTGCGCGAACTGGCACCGGACGTGATCATCGTCATCGCCTACGGCAAGATCCTGCCCAAGGCCGTCCTCGACATCCCGCGCTACGGCTGCCTCAACGTCC
>ERZ779697.556-NODE-556-length-17968-cov-133.981_pt1 | contig 17968 bp, 16 predicted proteins | sample MGYA00511881_ERZ779697 | MGnify/ENA primary metagenome ERZ779697 (study PRJEB29588, sample SAMEA2148105) | human gut metagenome | biome: human gut; feature: human-associated habitat; material: faeces | place: Denmark | collected 2008/2010 ... | reverse complement strand
GTAACTTTGCACCCCGAAAGTAAAAAGAGTATGAGAAATTTGACCAATGCCGAACTGGCACAGATACTGGATAAGGATATATTTCATAAGATTTCAGAGGCAGCAGATGGGCTGTCTGTGGAGTGTTATGTAGTAGGTGGATATGTGCGTGACCTCTTCCTGGAGCGACCTTCCAATGATATTGATGTCGTTGTGGTTGGTAGCGGTATAGAGGTAGCTTCTGCCTTGAAGAAGATGCTCGGGAGAAAGGCGCATCTCTCTGTGTTCCGTAATTTCGGAACAGCACAAGTGAAATATCAGGATACAGAAGTGGAGTTTGTTGGCGCCCGTAAGGAGAGCTATCATCGCGATTCCAGAAAGCCTATTGTGGAAGATGGAACGCTGGAGGATGACCAGAATCGCCGCGACTTTACCATCAATGCGATGGCTATCTGCCTGAACAAAGACCGTTTTGGAGAACTCGTAGATCCTTTTGATGGTGTCTACGATATGGAAGATGGCATTATTGCCACTCCGCTCGACCCGGATATCACTTTTTCTGATGACCCGCTGCGTATGATGCGTTGCGTGCGTTTTGCTACCCAACTCAATTTCCAGATAGAGGAGGAGACCTATGATGCGCTCTCCCGTAATGCCGAGCGCCTGAAGATTATCAGTGCTGAGCGAATCTGCGACGAGATGAACAAGATTATGCTCTCCAAGCACCCAAGCAGCGGTTTCTATTACCTGAAAGATACAGGTCTGCTCGATCTCATTCTGCCAGAACTGGTTGCGATGGACAAGGTGGAAACCCGTAACGGTAGGGCACATAAGAATAATTACGACCATACGATGGAGGTGCTCGAGAATGTGTGTAAGCATTCAGATAACCTCTGGCTCCGCTGGGCTGCTCTCTTCCACGACATCGGTAAACCGAAGAGCAAGCGCTGGGACAACAATATCGGCTGGACATTTCACAGTCATAATATAATAGGTGCAAAGATGATTCCTGGTATCTTCCGCCGTATGAAACTTCCGATGGATGCGAAGATGAAGTATGTGCAGAAACTGGTAGAACTCCACATGCGTCCGATTGTGATTGCTGATGAGGAGGTTACCGACAGTGCCGTACGCCGCCTGCTGAATGATGCTGGCGATGACATCAACGACCTGATGACGCTCTGCGAGGCTGATATCACCAGCAAGAACCAGGTGCGCAAGCAGCGCTTTCTGGATAATTTCAAGATGGTGCGCGAGAAACTGGTTGATTTGCAGGAACGTGATTACAAGCGACTTCTCCAGCCATGCATCGATGGTAATGAGATTATGGAGATATTCCATCTTACACCTTGCCGTGAGGTAGGCACCCTGAAGCAGTATCTCAAGGATGCTGTATTGGACAATAAGGTGGCTAATGAGCGTGAACCGTTGATGGAGCTTCTGATGAAGAAGGCTCAGGAGATGGGATTGGTAAATGCAGAAAACTCAAAATAGAGAATAATTTTTGTTAAATAACGGCTCCTTGCGAGCCGTTATTCATTTATTATTAGTACTTTTGCAACGCTTTTAAAACTTAAAGGCGCATGAAAGTTTTCGTTAGAGGACGGAAAGAACTTTTGAATAAGAGAAGATAAAAGATTAAATAATAAATTATAATATAAAATAGGTATGAAAATTAAAAGCGTTTTGTTTGTTGCAGCAGTTTGTGTTCTTGCTGCGTTGACATCATGTGGTGGAAGTAAGAAGGGCGGTCTGCCTGACTTCAGCGACGATGAGTTCGCTGTGGCTACTATCGGTACTTCCAGCGCCGCATTGCAGACTACCTATCCTGCTACCATCAAGGGTATCCAGGATGTAGAGGTACGTCCTAAGGTTTCTGGTTTTATCACTAAGGTTTTTGTACACGAGGGACAAACTGTATCAGCAGGTCAGGCTTTGTTCTCTATTGATAGCGAGACCTATCAGGCTGCTGTCCGTTCTGCAGCTGCCGCTGTAAATACAGCTAAGGCACAGGCTAATACAGCCAAGTTGACCTATCAGAACAATAAGAAATTGTATGATAACAAGATTATCGGTGAATTTGAACTCTCTACAGCAGCTAACAGCTATGCAACAGCTAAGGCTCAGGTAGCTCAGGCAGAGGCAGCATTGGCTTCAGCCCGCGAGCAGTTGGCTTGGTGTACCGTTACCAGTCCTTCTGCTGGTGTAGTAGGTAGTCTTCCTTTCAAGGTGGGTGCTTTGGTAAGTGCTTCTGGTCAGGCTCTTACTACCGTTTCCAATATCAGCACTATGGAGGTATTCTTCTCACTCTCTGAGTCTCAGATCTTGAGCATGTCTAAGACCAATGGTAGCATTCAGGCAGCCATCGCAGCGTTCCCAGCAGTTAAGTTGCAGTTGGCAGACGGTTCTATCTATAATCACCCGGGTAAGGTGGTTAAGATGAGTGGTGTCATCGATGCTACTTCCGGTTCTGTCTCTCTCATCGCTCACTTCGCTAACCCAGAGAAGTTGCTGAAGAGTGGTGGTGCAGGTTCTATCGTGGTTCCTAACGATCATAACAGTGCTATCGTTATCCCTCAGGAGGCTTGCTCTCAGGTTCAGGATAAGATCTTCGTTTATATCGTAACCAAGGATAACAAGGTGAAGTATTCTGAGATCAAGGTCAATCCACAGGATGATGGCAAGAACTATATCGTAACTGCAGGTCTTCATGTAGGCGATCGTATTGTTTTGAAGGGTATTACCAAGTTGACCGATGGTCAGCAGATCAAGCCTATCACTCTGGAGCGCTACAATCAGAAGATTGCTGAGGCTGCCAAGTTGGCTGAGTCTCAGGATAATGCTCATGCCTTCGCTACTGCTATGGGCGGAAAGAAGTAATATATAATAAGGTATAAAGAAAAATAGTAAATTATGTCATTTACAAACTTTATAAAGCGCCCGGTACTTTCGACGGTGGTTTCCATCTTCTTCGTCTTGCTGGGTATTATCGGCTTGGTATCGCTGCCTATCGAGCAGTATCCGAATATCGCGCCGCCTACCATCCAGGTATCTACCACCTATCAGGGTGCCGATGCCCAGACGGTGTTGAACTCTGTCATCGCTCCTCTGGAGGAGAGTATCAACGGTGTGGAGAACATGACCTACATGACCTCTTCTGCGTCTAACTCTGGTTATGCCAGCATCACCGTTTACTTCAAGCAGGGTTCCGACCCAGATATGGCTGCGGTCAATGTACAGAACCGTGTATCTCAGGCGCAGTCTCTGTTGCCTGCCGAGGTTACCAGGGTGGGTGTCACTGTAACCAAGCGTCAGAGTTCCAACGTTATCATGTTCGCTCTGACTACAGACGATGGCCGTTACGACGACCAGTTTGTTACCAACTATGCCCTGATTAACGTCATTCCTCAGTTGAAGCGTATCAGTGGTGTGGGTGATGTGCAGAGCCCTTCTACCCGTAACTACTCTATGCGTATCTGGTTGAAGCCAGAGAAGATGAAGGAGTTCGGACTGGTTCCTTCTGATGTTTCTCAGGCTTTGGCAGAGCAGAATATCGAGGCTGCCCCTGGTAGCTTTGGTGAGAGCTCTGATATGCAGTATGAATATACCTTGCGTTACAAGGGTCGTTTGAAGACTCCAATGGAGTATGAGAACATCCTTATCAAGAGCAATACTTCCGGTCAGACGCTCCGTTTGGGCGAAGTTGCCAAGATTGAGTTGGGTGGTTTGCAGTATAATGTAAACCTGCTCAATGATGGTCAGCCTGCCGTGCTGGGTATGGTTCAGCAGATTGCCGGTTCCAACGCTACCCAGATTGCTAGCGACGTAAAGAAATCGCTTGATGAACTGGAGAAGAGTTATCCTCCTGGGTTGAAGAATGTCATCCTGATGGATGTTACTGAGTTCTTGTTCGCATCTATCGAGGAGGTTATCTTCACCTTGATCATCACCCTGGTACTGGTGTTTATCGTAGTGTATATCTTCTTGCAGGACTTCCGTTCTACGCTGATTCCTATGATTGCCGTGCCTGTGGCTCTGGTCGGTACGTTCCTCTTCCTCTGGATCTTCGGATTCTCCATCAACCTGCTTACGCTGTCAGCCCTGCTGCTGGCTATTGCGATTGTGGTCGATGATGCCATTGTGGTGGTCGAGGCGGTTCACGCCAAGCTCGACCAGGGTTACAAGAGTGCCCTTACTGCAGCTATCGATGCGATGAACGAAATTTCCAGCGCCATCATCTCTATTACATTGGTGATGTCTGCCGTGTTCGTTCCTGTATCGTTCATCGGTGGTACTTCCGGTTACTTCTACCGTGAGTTCGGTGTAACCATGGCGGTATCTATCGTTATTTCGGCTATCAATGCGTTGACGCTGTCTCCTGCACTCTGTGCCGTGTTGCTGAAGCCACACGAGGAGGGTCACGAGAAGAAGATGTCTTTCGTAGACCGTTTCCACGCTGGATTCAACTATCAGTTTGATAAGATTACCAATAAGTATAAGGGTGGTGTCAAGTGGGTTATCAATCATGGCATCATCGCTGGTAGCCTCGTGGCTGTCAGCATCGTAGGTCTGGTTGCCCTGATGGGTACTACCAAGACGGGTCTGGTGCCTGATGAGGATACCGGTACTATCTTCGCTTGTATCTCTACAGCTCCTGGTACTTCTCAGGAACGCACAGCCGAGGTGGTTAAGCAGGTAGATAAGATGCTGGCTAACAACCCAGCCATCGCAACCCGTAACGCCATCATGGGTTATAGCTTTATCGGTGGTGCCGGTTCTAACCAGGGTACCATCATCGTGAAGCTGAAGCCATTCGAGGAGCGTCCGGGTGGATTCTTCCACCGTATCAAGGAGGCTTGTACGGGTGGCGGTATTGAGGCATTGTTTGTCAACCCTATGGAGTATACTTCTGTATTGGGTATGATCTACAAGCAGACTGCTGCCATCAAGGATGCACAGGTTCTTGCCTTTGCTCCACCTATGATTTCCGGTTTCTCTATGCAGAATGGTATTACCATGACCATGCAGGATAAGACTGGTGGCGACTTGAACAAGTTCTTTGATAGTGTGAAGAAGTTCCTGGCTGAGTTGAACAAGCGTCCTGAGATTCAGACCGCTCAGACTCAGTATAACCCTAACTATCCTCAGTATATGGTGGATGTAGATGTTGCCAAGACCAAGCAGGCAGGTATCTCTCCATCTTCTGTATTGGCTGTGATGCAGGGTTATCTCGGTGGTCTCTACGCATCTAACTTCAATGCTTATGGTAAGCTCTACCGTGTGATGATTCAGGCTGGTCCTGAGAGTCGTATGCGTCCAGACGATCTGAGCAAGATTTATGTGCGTTGTGCTGATGGCACCATGTCTCCTGTAAGCGAGTTCGTGAACTTGAAGAAGATTTATGGTCCTGCTAACATCACCCGATTCAACCTGTTTACCTCTATGGATGTATCTGTAACTCCTAACAGCGGTTACTCTACCGGTGACGGTATGAAGGCGATTGCTGAGGTTGCCAAGGAGACATTGCCAGAGGGTTACGGCTATGAGTACTCTGGTTTGACCCGTTCTGAGGCTGAGTCCAGCAACTCTACAGGTTTGATCTTTGCACTCTGTATCGTATTCGTTTACCTGATCTTGAGTGCCCAGTACGAGAGTTACATCTTGCCATTGTCTGTAGTGCTGTCTATCCCATTCGGTTTGGCAGGTGCGTTCATCTTCACCAACCTCTTCGGTCACTCTAACGATATCTACATGCAGATTTCGTTGATTATGTTGATTGGTCTGTTGGCTAAGAACGCCATCCTTATCGTACAGTTTGCCCTCGAGCGTCGTCGTACGGGTATGGCTATCAAGTACTCAGCTATCCTGGGTGCCGGTGCCCGTCTCCGTCCTATCCTGATGACCTCTCTGGCGATGGTTATCGGTCTGTTGCCTCTGATGTTCGCATCAGGTGTAGGTAAGAATGGTAACCAGACCTTGGGTGCTGCCGCCGTAGGTGGTATGTTGATCGGTACTATCTGTCAGATCTTCGTGGTTCCTGCTCTCTTTGCAGTCTTCCAGTGGTTGCAGGAGAAGTTGACCCCAATGAAGTTCGAGGACGAGATGAACGAGGAGGTAGCTGCCGAATTGGAGCAGTATGCCAACGCCGCTCACGAAATGAAGGGTATCGAGAAGAAGTAATAACGCAATGTAACTTCAAAGGAAACAATGAAAAAGAATTTAAATATCATCATATTGGGTCTCGCAGCGCTCTCCCTGAGCAGCTGCAAGACACTTTACGGAAAGTATGAGCGTCCGGATGTGAAGATCAGCGGTATCGTTCGTGATGTAGCTTCTAATACAGATACATTGGCTGTAAAGGATACTACTACCTTCGCCAATATCCCTTGGCGCAGTGTCTTTACCGATCCTCAGCTCCAGTCAATTATTGAGAAGGGATTGAACAACAATGTCAACCTCCTCAATGCGGCTTTGAACGTGAAGATAGCAGAAGAGCAGCTGAAGTGTGCCAAGTTGGCATTCGTGCCTTCTCTGGCTTTCACTCCTCAGGGAACCATCGCTTCCTGGGATGGTCAGGCTGCCACCAAGACTTACACGATGCCTGTTACAGCCAGCTGGATGGTAGACCTCTTCGGCAACCTGCTCTCTCAGAAGCGCAGTGCCCAGATGGCGCTGCTCCAGTTGCAGGATTATCAGGTATCTGTCAAGACCAACCTCATCGCCAACATCGCCAACATGTATTATACTCTGTTGATGCTCGACAAGCAGGTGGAGTTGGTTAACAATATGGAAGGATTGACCAAGGATACTTGGGAGACTATGCAGAAGATGCACGATCTCAGATTGGGTTACCGTACACCAGCCATCCAGTCAGCTGAGTCTAACTACTATTCTGTGTTGACCCAGAAGACCGATCTGTTGCGCCAGATTCGTGAGACAGAGAACTCTCTGAGTCTGCTCATCGGCGACCAGGCACATAGCATCGCCCGTGGCAAGTTGGATAACCAGAGTCTTCCATCTAATTTCTCAACCGGTGTAGGCATCCAGTTGCTCAACAACCGTGCTGATGTCCACGCAGCCGAGATGAATCTTGCCCAGTGCTTCTATGGTGTAGAGACCGCCCGCAGCAAGTTCTATCCATCTATCACCATTTCCGGTACAGGTGCCTTCACCAATTCAGGTGGTATGGGCATCGTGAACCCAGGTAAGTGGTTGCTCTCAGCTGTAGGTTCTCTTACCCAGCCAATTTTCCAGAACGGCCGTATCATTGCCGGTTTAAAGGTGGCTAAGATGCAGTATGAGCAGGCTTACAACACCTGGCAGAATACCTTGCTGAAGGCTGGTAGCGAGGTGAGCAATGCGCTTGTTCTCTACAACTACTCTGATGAGAAGAGCAAGATAGAGCAGAAGCGAATAGAAGTACTCGAGAAGAATGTAGAATCTACCAAGGAATTGATGGGTATTGCAGGCAGCTCTTACCTTGAAATCATCCAGGCACAGTCTTCACTCCTCAACGTACAGCTTTCTAAGGTAGCTGATGACTTCTACAAGATGCAGGCAGTAGTAAATCTCTACTATGCATTGGGTGGAGGAGCTAAGTAGTTTATAGTTAATAATTAATAGTTTATAGTTATGGCTAGTATAATAAGTCCAAAGGCAGAGGTTTCTCCAAAGGCTAAGATTGGAGACAACTGCAAGATATATCCATTCGCCTATATTGAGGACGATGTGGTCATCGGCGACAACTGTACCATCTATCCATTCGTGAGCATCATGAACGGTACTCGCATGGGTAATAATAATAAGGTGTTCCAGGCAGCCGTTATCGCTGCGCTCCCACAGGACTTCCACTTTACAGGTGAGGAGAGTGAGGTAGTCATCGGCGATAACAATACCATCCGTGAGAACGTGGTTATCAACCGTGGTACCCATAAGGGCGGCAAGACCGTTCTGGGCAACAACAACTTCCTGATGGAAGGTGCCCATGTCTCTCACGATACCGTAATCGGCAACGGTTGCGTATTCGGTTATGGTACCAAGATTGCGGGCGACTGTGTGATTGGTAACGGTGTCATCTACTCAACATCTGTAGTAGAGAACGCCAAGACTAGAGTAGGCGACTTGGCGATGATTCAGGCAGGTACTGCCTTCTCTAAGGATATTCCTCCTTATATCATTGCCGGTGGAAAGCCTGTGAAGTATGCAGGTCCTAACACCATCATCATGGAAGCAGCTGAGCTTACCGAGAAGGTTCGCAAGCATATTGCTAATGCCTACCGACTGGTATTCCATGGTCAGACATCCCTCTTCGATGCCATTAACCAGATCAAGGATCAGGTGCCAGATGGACCGGAGATTCAGAACATCATCCAGTTCCTGGAGAGTTCAAAGAAGGGTGTCATCACTAAGATGTAAAGATTGTGTAGATGTTGGGATTTTTTCATCCCTAATATTGTATTTGTAAATTAGTAAATTCAAGTCATACCTATTTGAATTTTACTTAGTATGTGAAGGGCTGGCCGTGAGGTTGGCCCTTTTCCTTTTTCAATTGAACTTAACTTTTGCCTGTGGTTCGATTAATTAATTGAATAAATGTAAATAAATGCTATTTTATTTTGTAATTTCTTCGTTTATGCGTATCTTTGCAGACAATTTGGGTCATTGTGCCCTTTTGGTTTTAAGTTAGTAAAGATTTTTAAAAATGAGAAAGAAACAATATAAGCCTAGCAATCATCGTGGATTGCAGGTCATTACTTTGTGTATCAGTACCGCTATGGTGCTCATTTTGTTGGGATTAGTTATCTTCTCTGTCCTCATGGGACGTAATCTATCTTCCTATGTGAAGGAGAATCTCGTGGTACAGGTAATGCTCGAACAGGATATGACTAACCCGGAGGGATTGCAGATGTGTAAACGCCTGAATGCAAGACCTTATGTCAATACGCTGACTTATATCACCAAGGAAGAGGCACTGAAAGAAGCTACCCGCGATTTGGGTGCCGACCCGAGCGAGTTTGCCGGTGTCAACCCTTTCCAGCCTTCCATAGAGATTACGACGAAGGCAGATTACGCGAACAATGATTCATTGAAGTGGATTGCCAAGGAACTGAAGGCATATCCGCGTGTTACCGAGGTTACTTATCAGCACGACCTGATAGAACAGGTGAACAATTCGTTGGCAAAGATCAGTATCGGATTACTGATTGTAGCAGCCCTGCTCACCTTCATCTCGTTCTCGCTGATTAACAATACGGTGCGTCTGGGCATCTATGCCCGCCGTTTCTCCATCCATACGATGAAGTTGGTAGGTGCATCCTGGGGCTTTATCCGCCGTCCGTTCTTGCGCAAGGCTGTGCTTGTGGGCGTTGTTTCAGCCCTGCTGGCAGATGGTTTTCTGGGCGGTTGTCTCTATGCATGGTCGCTCCACGAACCGGAACTGATGAATGTTTTGGGCTGGCAGGAACTTGCCATCACCGGCGGCTCCGTCTTCCTCTTCGGTATCATCATCACCGCCTTCTGCGCCTGCATCTCAGTCAATAAGTTCCTGAAGATGAAGGCGGGAGACTTGTATAAAATATAAGGGAAGAGTGAAGAATTCTCTTGCTTTATTAAACATTACACATTAAACATTAAAAATAATGGATAAGAAGAATTTAGCATTCGACAAGATGAACTTTATCTTGTTAGGCATCGGAATGGCGATTATCATCATCGGTTTTCTGCTGATGAGTGGCGCCGGTTCTAACGAGCATACCTTTGATACTGATATTTTCAGTACCCGTCGCATCGTTGTAGCACCAACTGTAACATTGATAGGTTTCCTTTCAATCATCTATGCGGTGATTCACAAACCGAAAGACAATGAATAATTTATAATTAATATACATATTATTATTAGATGGATTTTATTCAGACTATCATTATCTCTATCGTAGAGGGACTGACTGAGTTCTTGCCTGTATCCAGTACGGGCCACATGATTATAGTAGAAAATTTGCTGGGTGTAGATATCCAGGATAAGTTTGTCAACGCCTTTACTGTCATCATCCAGTTTGGCGCCATCCTTTCTGTCATCTGTCTGTATTGGAAGAGATTCTTCTATCCAGAGGTTGTGAAGACCGGTGAGAAGACCTATTGGAAGGCGATGTTCGATTTCTATGCCCGTCTGCTTGTAGGTACCGTGCCTGCCGTGGTATTGGGTCTTGCCTTCAATGATTTCATCGAGTCAAATCTTGGCAATGTACAACTGGTGGGCTGGATGCTTGTCATCGGCGGTATTTTCATGCTCTTCTGCGATAAGATATTCAATAAAGGCAGCGAACAGACCAAGCTTACTTACAAGCGTGCCCTGATTATCGGTTTCATCCAGTGTATAGCGATGATTCCTGGTGTATCGCGCTCCATGTCAACCATCGTGGGTGGTATGTCCCAGCGTCTTACCCGCAAGGCAGCAGCCGAGTTCTCATTCTTCCTGGCAGTGCCAACCATGTTTGGCGCCACCTGTCTCGAGGTTTATAAGCTCATCAGCCATGGCGGCGGCTCATTGCTCACCCAGGGCAACAACCTGTTCACATTGATATTAGGCTCAGTGGTGGCATTCATCGTTGCCATTCTCGCCATCAAGTTTTTCATCAATTATGTCACCAAGTACGGTTTTGCAGCTTTCGGCTGGTACCGTATCGTAGTAGGACTTATCATTATCATCTGCGGCCTTTGCGGTGTAGATATGCAGATGGTTGACTAAACATACACTATGGATTTCAGAAAAGGAGAAATTATTGCCATCGACAAGCCTTATCGCATGTCGAGTTTCGGAGCCCTGGCACATGTTCGCTATCTCCTCAGCAAGAAGCTCGGTTTTAAGGTGAAGATAGGACATGCCGGTACGCTCGATCCCCTTGCCACTGGCGTGCTGGTGCTCTGCACCGGTAAATGTACCAAGCAGATAGAACAGCTGCAGACCCATACTAAGGAGTATACAGCTACCCTGCAGCTCGGTGCTACTACCGCCAGCTACGATAAGGAACACAGCGTGAATCACACCTATCCTACGAAGCATATCACCCGCCAGCTGGTGGAGGAAACGCTTAAGCAGTTTGTGGGCGAGATTCAGCAGGTTCCGCCTACCTACAGTGCCGTAAAGGTGAATGGCGACCGCTCTTATGCCTTGCGCCGGGCAGGCGAAGAGGTTCAGCTCAAGCCGAAGACCGTGCGTGTAGACGAGATAGAACTCACCGATTATAACGATGAGGAGAAGACCGCCAGCATCCGTGTGGTTTGCGGCAAAGGCACTTACATCCGCTCCCTCGCCCGTGATATCGGCAGGGCTCTCGATAGTGGCGCCTACCTTACCGCCCTCCGCCGTACCAAGGCAGGAAGTTTCGCAGTAGAAAACTGCATCAGTTTTGATCATTTCCAGGAATGGCTTGATGAGCAGCCTCTCGAAGACAGCCTTCAGCCATCCAAGTAATAAAAAATATAACATGAAGCTATCACAATTTAACTTTAAGTTGCCAAAAGATCAGGTGGCACTTTATCCACATAAGGCAAAGCACGTGGTAAAAACGGCTAGTGGTGAACGTACATTCGAGATTACTCGCCGCGATGAGTCCCGACTCATGGTTCTCCACAAGAAGTCAGAAACCATCGAGATGTACAAGAAAGATGAAAACGGCAAGGATATGGTTGATGCCGATGGCAATCCAGTATTCCTGCAGTTCAAGGATATCGTGAATTACTTCGAAGAGGGCGATACCTTCATCTTCAACAATACCAAGGTTTTCCCAGCCCGTCTTTATGGTACCAAGGAGAAGACCGATGCCAAGATTGAGGTGTTCCTGCTCCGTGAGCTCAATCCTGAGATGCGCCTTTGGGACGTATTGGTAGAGCCTGCCCGCAAGATCCGTATCGGCAACAAGCTTTTCTTCGATGATGTCAATGAGATGGTTGCCGAGGTTATCGACAATACCACCAGCCGTGGACGTACCCTCCGTTTCCTCTATGATGAGGATGGCAATCATGATGTCTTCAAGCGTTCGCTCTTCGCTCTGGGCGAGGCTCCGCTTCCTCGCTACGTTATCGATGCACGTGAGAATCATCACGCTACAGAGGATGATATGGACGATTTCCAATGTGTTTTCGCTGAGGTAGAGGGTGCTGTTACTGCACCTGCTACCGGTCTTCACTTCTCACGCGAGCTGATGAAGCGTATGGAGATCAACGGTATCAACGAGGCTTATATCACCCTGCATTGCGGTCTGGGCAACTTCCACGATATTGAGGTGGAGGACCTTACCAAGCACAAGATGGATTCAGAGCAGATGATGATCAGCCAGGAGGCATGTGATTTGGTTAACAAGACCAAACTTGCCGGCCATCGCGTCTGCGCTATCGGTACCAGTGTGATGAAGGCAACAGAAACGGCTGTAGGCACCGATGGTATGATGAAGGCTTTCGATGGATGGACCAACAAGTTCATCTTCCCTCCATACGATTTTGGTCTTGCTGACTGTGCCGTAGTCAATTTCTATCATCCGGAGTCAACCCTGATGATGAGTACTGCAGCCTTTGGCGGTTACGAGTTGGTTTACGAGGCATACAAGATGGCTGTGAAGAATGGCTATATGTTTGGCTGCTATGGTGATTCATTGTTGATGCTTCCAGATTAAACAGTGGTATAAACAGTTTTTATACACATAGAAGTTGTTGATATTCTAGGTTTTAGCTTAGTTATCCACAATTTTATGAGAGTGTGAATAAGTATGTATCAGGTATATTTAAGTCTCGGTACGAATTTGGGCAACCGAAAGCGCAACATTCGCGAGGTAATAGAAAAGATAGGAGAGCAGATTGGTGTGGTAGAGCGCCAGTCTGCTCTTTACGAAACCAAGCCTTGGGGCTATTCATCTCCCAACGACTATATCAATGCCTGTGTGCTGGTTCTCACCACGATGGCCCCGCGCCAGGTGCTGGAGGCTACGCAGCGCATAGAGCGCGAAATGGGGCGTACCATGAAGTCGGTGGATAGCGAATACCATGACCGCATCATCGACATTGATATCCTGATGATAGATGACTTGGTGATAGATGAGCCCGATTTCAAGGTTCCTCATCCGTTGATGGAGGAGCGTGAATTCGTGATGAAACCGCTGAAGGAGATACTCAGGTAATTTAAATTTAGTAAGTATGCAAAAACGGGCTAGGAGTTTTTTCGCTCCCAGCCCGTTTCCTGTTTCTTATCTTTATTCCTGCTCTTTTTTTTATGCAAGAAAAATCCCACCGCTCTTGCGAACGATGGGATTCTGTTCTGTTAAGCAATGTGTCTGCCTAAGCTGATTACTTACGAAGACCGAGGGCCTTGATGATAGCACGATAGCGATTGATGTCGCGATCATACAAGTAATCGAGCAATGCACGACGCTTTCCTACAAGCTGTGTCAACGCACGTGTTGTAGTATAATCTTTACGGTTCTTCTTAACATGTTCCGTCAAATGAGCAATACGGTATGAGAACAATGCTATCTGGCTCTCAGCTGAACCAGTATCAGAGTTAGACTTTCCGTACTTGCTAAAGATCTCTTCTTTTTTTGCTTTGTCTAAATACATAGCTGTAAAAACTTAATTTAATAAAATATGAATATGTTTAATTTTATGCATCTGATGACCTTCCTCACGGTGGTTTCATTAAAAATGCGGTGCAAAGGTACAACTTTTTGCCGAATTATGCAAACATTTCGGGATTTTTTTGTAATTTTGCACCCAAATTTAAGTATTTAAGGTAAAAATTAAAATGCAAGACATTAGAAACATTGCAGTTATTGCACACGTTGACCATGGTAAGACTACATTGGTCGACAAGATGATGCTCGCCGGTAAGCTGTTCCGCGACGGCCAGGATAACAGTGGCGAAGTGCTCGATTCCAACGACTTGGAGCGCGAGCGTGGTATCACCATTCTCTCAAAGAATGTATCTATCAATTGGAAAGGTACTAAGATTAATATCCTCGATACTCCTGGACACTCTGACTTCGGTGGTGAGGTTGAGCGCGTGCTCAACATGGCAGACGGATGCCTCCTCCTCGTCGATGCTTTCGAGGGTCCGATGCCTCAGACCCGTTTCGTGCTCCAGAAGGCATTGCAGCTCGGACTGAAGCCTATCGTCGTTGTTAATAAGGTAGATAAGCCTAACTGTCGCCCTGAAGAGGTGTACGAGATGGTATTCGACCTGATGTGCGACCTCGATGCTACAGAAGAGCAGCTCGACTTCTCGGTAGTTTACGGTTCTGCCAAGAACGGCTGGATGGGCGAGGACTATAATCATCCAACAGACAATATCGATTATCTGCTCGATAAGATTATTGAGGTTATCCCAGCTCCTAAGCAGCTCGAGGGTACTCCACAGCTCCTTATCACATCACTCGATTACAGCTCTTATACTGGTCGTATCGCCGTAGGTCGTGTACACCGCGGTACATTGAAGGATGGAATGAATGTTACCATCTGCCACCGCGACGGAACCCAGGAGAAGACCAAGATCAAGGAGCTCCACACCTTCGAGGGTATGGGCCACAAGAAGACCGATCATGTAGATTCAGGCGATATCTGTGCCGTTATCGGCTTGGAGAAGTTCGAGATTGGTGATACCATCTGCGATTTCGAGAATCCTGAGCCACTGCCTCCAATCGCTGTCGATGAGCCTACCATGAGCATGCTCTTCACCATCAACGATTCACCATTCTTCGGTAAGGAAGGCAAGTTCTGTACATCACGCCACATCCAGGAGCGCTTGAACAAGGAGCTCGAGAAGAACCTCGCTCTCCGCGTACAGCCTTACGAGGATTCTACCGATAAGTGGATTGTATCAGGCCGTGGTGTGCTCCATCTCTCTGTACTCATCGAGACCATGCGCCGCGAGGGCTATGAGCTCCAGGTAGGTCAGCCTCAGGTTATTTATAAGGAGATTGACGGTGTGAAGTGCGAGCCTGTCGAGGAGTTGACCATCAACGTACCAGAGGAGTTTGCTTCTAAGATGATTGATATGGTAACCCGCCGCAAGGGTGATATGACCTCTATGCTGAACATGGGCGAGCGTGTAGACATCGAGTTCGATATCCCTTCACGTGGTATCATCGGTCTGCGTACCAACGTGCTTACCGCTTCTCAGGGCGAGGCTATCATGGCTCACCGCTTCAAGGAGTATCAGCCATACAAGGGTGAAATCAGCCGCCGTTCTAACGGTAGCATGATTGCGCTCGAAACCGGTACTGCCTTTGCTTACGCTATCGATAAGCTGCAGGATCGTGGTAAGTTCTTCATCGATCCGGGTGAGGAGGTTTACGGAGGCGAGGTTGTAGGTGAGCATGTTCACGACAACGACCTGGTAGTCAACGTAACCAAGGCTAAGCAGCTTACCAACGTACGTGCTTCCGGTTCTGACGATAAGGCTCGCGTCATTCCTAAGACCGTGATGAGTCTTGAGGAGTGCCTGGAGTATATCCGTGAGGACGAGTACGTAGAGGTAACTCCAAAGAACATGCGTATGCGCAAGATTGAGCTCGATCACCTGAAGCGCAAGCGCAGCAACAAAGACTAAGCAGAAATGTTTTTGTGGAGATTTTTTAGAAAGTTTTCATTGCCCTGCTCCCTGGTTATGGGAGCATTGGGCTACCTGATATTCGCCAATGTGCCCTTCCTGGTGCCCATTGGCGATTATTGTGGTCCGAGGTTGGTAAGTCTGATGCCGGTAGTGCTGTTCTCCCTGCTCTATGTTACTTTCTGTAAGATAGAAATCAAGGAGATGAAGCCTAAGGCGTGGCATTTCATCCTCCAGCTCATCCGTACCTCGCTGTCATTGATGATGGTGGTGCTTATCTTTGAGTTCGGCTCCGATTACAGCACCAAACTCTCCGGCAGCCGCCGTGGCTGTGGTTACGGAGAAGTTGGGCGGCAGTATCGGTTCGCTGACCACTTATACGGTCATCGCCAACATTTTTACGATGGTCATCATTCCGAGTCTTTTCCCGATGGTAGAGAAAGGGGCAGACGTATCGTTCCTCATGATGAGTGCGATGGTGTTCCGCAATGTCACTACCGTGCTGGTGGTGCCTCTGCTGCTTGCCTTGCTGAGCCGCAGGTTCCTGCCAAAATGGGTGGATAAGGTGAAGAATGTAAAGGATTTAGGCTTTTATATGTGGTGTTTCAACCTCACGATACTGATGGGCGAAACGGTTCGCAACATGCTCCATGCCGAGGTATCGGGCGTAACGATGCTTCTGCTGCTCTTTGTACCGCTGCTGGTATGTCTCCTCCAGTTTGCCATCGGCAAGGCGGTAGGCAGGCATTTCGGTGCGAGTATCAGTGCCGGTCAGGCGTTGGGACAGAAGAATACGGTAGTGGGCATCTGGCTCACCCTCACCTTCCTGAATCCTCTTGCTGCCGTAGCACCGGGTGCCTATGTAGTATGGCAGAATCTGGTCAATGGCTGGCAACTTTGGTATAAAGAAAAATATGGCAAGCTTAAGTGGTAAGCTTGCCATATTTTTTGTTTCTAATCCTGGGTAGGGTAGATGAGGTTTTCTTCCCTGATGCAGCAGAGCACCTCATCCAGATATTTTCTGGCTTCATATTTCGCCATAGGCAGGTCGTGGAGCAGGTAGTTGCCGCAGTCCTTTGCCGCCTGTCCCGGAATCTCACCCTCGAAATCGGCGATAAACTTAAAGGTGCGCTTCATCAGTTCCACGATGTCCTTGCTCTCCAGGTCGCCCTTGATAAGGAGATAGTTGCCCGTGAGGCATCCCATCGGTCCCCAGTAGATGATGCGGTCCTTCCACTCCTCGTCGTTGCGCAGATAGGTGGCAGCCAGGTGTTCGATGGTATGGATGGCACCGTTGTGCAGACAAGGCTCCTGGTTAGGCACCTTCATGCGGATATCGAATGTTGTGATGACTTCTCCGCCTACTTCGTCCTTACGGCTCACGTAGATGCCGCGGAGCAGCTTATTGTGATTGATTGTAAAACTTGGAATCTTATTCATCTTGATAATTGATAATTTACAGTTTACAGACTTTCGAGGAAAGCCTTGGTAACATTGAAAGAGCCTTCAGCCATTTTAGCCCAGAAGTCGAAATACTGCTGTGCCTTGGTATCTTTCAGCGGTACATCGCTGATGATGCGGAAGGAGATGAAAGGCGTCTTGTAGATGTGGCAGGTCTGGGCGATAGAGCAGCTCTCCATATCCACCGCCATCGCCTGAGGGAAGTGTTCCAGGATAGAGCGCATCTTCTCCTTGCTGTCTACAAACCATTCGCCGCTCACAATCTGTCCGGCGTGGATCTTCGGGTGCCTGTTGCCCGGCAGGTTGTTGATGGCGAGTGCCTTCTCCACATATTCCTTAGGTGTTTTGAAGAAAGCAGGCATGCCTAGAATCTGTCCGAATTCGCATTCCTCGCCGCAGTAGGCATCGTGGTAAACGCAGTTGGTTGCCACCACCACCTCAGTCACGTTGAGGTTGATATCAGCGCCTCCAGCCACGCCTGAAGAGATGACGAGGTCAGGGTGATAGTTGTCAATCATTTCCACGGCACCTATGGTACTGTTCACCTTACCGATGCCGCATTGCTGCATCACCACCTCGTTATTGCCTATCTTTCCGATAACGAAGTCCTTATAGTTTTTTCTCTCAACCTGCGATTCGGTCAATAATGTTTTGAGTTGCGCGAACTCCTTGTCCATCGCAACGATAATTCCTATTTTCATATTCTATACTAACTTTTGGGTGCAAAGTTACTAAAAATATTGCAGAGAGAAGCAAAGTTTAAGGAGTTTTTAAGGAAAAAGGCTTTTAAAGGTAAAAAAGTAAAAAAAGCCCCCGATGCGTGATGCACCGGGGGCTTTGCTATGTCGAATCAGAATTTAAAAACATCTTTTTTTACATGCTACAGCTGGTAACTCCGAGCGTAGTAGCGATGGCTGTGAGGAAGGAGATTGCAAT
>ERZ779697.553-NODE-553-length-18050-cov-2.37616_pt1 | contig 18050 bp, 28 predicted proteins | sample MGYA00511881_ERZ779697 | MGnify/ENA primary metagenome ERZ779697 (study PRJEB29588, sample SAMEA2148105) | human gut metagenome | biome: human gut; feature: human-associated habitat; material: faeces | place: Denmark | collected 2008/2010 ... | reverse complement strand
TAGTATATTCCATATAAACTACTTGTCCTTTTTTAAACTTAGCTTGTTCTTCAATGTATCTATCTAATAGACCATCAAAAATAAAAGAATCATAATTATCCATTTTAATTATATATTTAAAGTTAATAATATACATACTAAAAAGCCTAGCACTATCTTCACAGACAATACTAGGCAAATCTACAAATACGAAATCATATAAACGAAATGTTTGACATAGACATCATTATTACTAATTTCACAATCAATAATAACATTATTAACACCAAAATAAATATGACATATAACACTTGGACTATGATAAATATTAATAGCACTATCTTCACAGACTGTACTATTACAAAACCTAACAATTTTAGAAATTAAAACGGATAATAACAATATCATAGTTTCGGAGTTCAATTCCTCCATCATCAGCAAGTGAAATAACACTATTATCTTCACAGACAATAGTGTTAGAAATACAATCAAAATTATGTGGGATTATTTAGCAGATTTATTTGCTTTTCTACGTTTAAGTTCAGCATAAATTTCATCATCGCTAAAATTCTTAAACTTATTCTCTTGTTTATTATTATCAACAGATTGATTAGCCATTTTAATCATTTCCTTATATTCTGCATTAGAAGTATCAATAATATGTTGAGCAATCAAATGATTAATTTCAGTATTAGCGTTAACAATATTAATAATCATATCTTTAGCATATTTAGGAAAAACAGCAAGAATAGGTTTAAGAATATCTTTATCTTCAATTATACTATCCCAACGATTAATAAGATAATCAATTTCAAATCCATCTTGAGTAGCACATTTAATAATATCTTCTTGAGTCTTACCAAAATCATTAAGATATTTTTGTTCTTTAAGAACATATATAAATAAAGCTAAACCTCTAACATATTGGTCTGGAGATAAACCTTTATCTTTAATATCATTAATGAATTTATTAAGAAGATTACAATCTTCTTTATATTTATAGGTTTCACAAATAATACTATCACAAGATTTACCAAAAACTTCATCAAGAATAACTTTAATATTAATATTTTCCATAATTTTATTTATTTAATCATAATAACCAAAAACATCATTTTCAGGGTCAACAATAGGACTATCATCAACTATTGGTTCCCAAGCAATATCGTCAAAATCTTGACTTAGACATTCTGCATGAATTTCAACACCTTCAACATTATTATTGAAATATGTATCATCTTCAACAAAATAAATATCAGTTCTTTCCATATCTTTATATATAAAATAAACTCCGAGTAGAGGATGATTATCATCAACTAGTTAACTATAACAAACCCAATAAACAAAATGGATAAAAATGGCAAGAACATGAGAATTAGCTTTAATAAGCTCAACAGCACTATCCATCCTCTACGGGGAGTCTACACTACAAACTTAACTAGCTTCAGAATCTTTATTCTTTTTATGAAGTTCAGTTTCAGTATCAATCATAATACTAATAACTCGTTGACTATCACTAGCAACATCAGCATGAGCCTTAACTAAAGCATCAATAAATAAATCATCTGTATATCTATATTCTCTACGAAGACCACCATCAGCAGTAACTCTAAACTTATTCCATAAGAAGTCAACATAAGCACCTTTAGCATTATATATTCTTCCATCATCTTCAAGAGTATGAAGAATATTAAGAGAAGTATGGCGTCTAAATGCAGCATTGAATTTAACAATACAAACTACATCAAGAATATGTTGAGGAACATTAATTCCAACAGGAACACCACGTTTATCAGTCTTAGCATCTTTAAAGTCATTATCTTCATTAGCTTGACTAACAACAGTAGTTTGTTCTTCCTGTTTACGAACTTTACTTTGTTTCTTCTTCCTAGCTTTATTCTTAGGCTGAATAGTTTCACTACTAACAACAGCATTAACTTGTGTATCTTCTTCAGGAACAACAAGTTTACCCTCTTGTTTAGCTTCTTCTAAACTTTCAGCCATAGTTTTCTTTCTAGGCTTAGATTGAACATTACTAGTAACATTATCAAAATTTACCATAACACTTATAAGTTTAAGATTAATATTATTATCAGTAGCAATATTACTCTACTGAACAACACGACAAATATAATAATTAAATATAATACTCCAAATATATTATAATTTATTTATACTATAATTCTAACTAATAATAAATAGCTATATTAAAATAACTAAAATAGTTATAGCAATAGGAATTAACTTACCACGAGTATAATAAATATCAATAGTATCAAGAGTATCATTAGTATAAAGAGAATCAGTAATATCAAGAATATTAAGAATATCATTAGTAATACCACCAGCAATATTAGCATGACTAGTATTAATAGTCATTATAATACTGATAATATTAATAGTGCTATTATTAACTAGAACTAATGCTATTAGTCATTATGACTAGAAGTCTTATTAGACTTGATAATACTGTTAGAGCTAGTCTTAATAACGATTGTATGACTAATCGTCATGACGAACGTCAATGAGATGATAATGATGATGCTATGACTGAAACTGATAGTGGTATAACTGAAAGTTATAATGAGATGGGAAAGGGAGTTGGAACTAATACTAACAACGATGATATAACTAGAGGTTATAATTAATGGTTATGAAGATATAACTAAAGGTTATGAGAGGGAATAAGAGGGAGTTGGAACAATAGGTTTAGATTGATTATTAGGAGTGTTATTAATAGGATGAAGAGGAGGAGAAAGAAGAGCAGCAGGACTAGTCCCTTTAGCATGACCATCTCCACCCTCATTTCCACATCCACCACTCTCATAATCATTCTCATCTCCACCATCAACCTCAATTTAACCCTATTTGAACCACATCCATTTCCACCATCTCATTCTCCACGAACTCCACATTCACCACTTTCATCTCCACATACTCTTTCTCCACATTCAATACCTCTCGTCACCTCTAACTTCACCTCTATAACTTTTTGTTATGGGAGTAAATCTCCATGAGCAATATCAGTATCAGCACCATTCACATTAGTCATACCAACATCATCTTGTTTCACAAGATGAGTTGTTGTAAGTTCACTAACATAACTAGTTTTAATGATATGAATCAGCAAAAATAATTACAATTTTATAGCTATATCTAGCCTGTTATATATATATATATATACTTACCAGTATATATATATAACAGGCTATATATAGCTAAAATAAATCTTGACAGTTATATTAAACCATCAGTTTCAGTTTCATCATCATATTTATCGTCATAAGCATTAATACAAATAATACCACATTCATAATCATCAATACCATCATCAATAATACGAGCGATATCTTTTATCTTACTACTAATCTTAGGTCTATGATTATTAACAATAGCATATACTTTATTAATATCATTGGCATTACCATTAGTAGTTATATTGGTAACAGCAAAAGGAATACAATCATTAGTAGGATGAAAATTAGTAAGTTCAATAGAAGTAATAGAATTATCATTCTCAACTTCAATAGTAGTAATAATACGATGTACTTTCATGATGTTTAATATTAGGATTAGTATTATCAGACCTTGCAGCTAGGTCTTGATTGATAAGTCTTATCAGACTGTTAAGTTCGTTTGCTGCAATATATTTAATGTTGACAATGAGCATTTCCATGTCGAACACTAGCGACAGCATCAACAAAGCTATTGTTGATAACATCAGTGCTACCAACCCGAAGGTTAGTAGCACCATGTTCATTAGAACGGTACGTCGTCATCGTTCATTGCAGTAGCAACAAAACTAGCCGCTTTAGCTTTAGCCTCGCGCTTGGCAGCAATGGCAGCACGAGCATCGTCCATAATCTGCTTGATAAGTACATTATATGCACCAACAAGAACAGGGTCAGCAGGCTGTTCGATACCTACAATATGATATACATATCTATCATAATCTACAACATTGTAAAGATTGTCTTTACGAGTAAACGGATTACAGTCTTGTACACCAGCAGGTACAAACTGACAAAGAACTTTGACAGCAACACCAGTCAGATACATACTAGCAAAACCAGCTTCAGCAGCTTCGCCAACATAGTTGACAAATCTACCGTAGAACTTGTCTTTGCGCATTACAAGCAGTATCTGATTGAATGGCATCTGAATAGCACCAAGCATACCCATTCGATGTGTACCATCAGGCATACTTTGAGCACCTTTGACAGGACTAGCAATAGTAACAAACGCATTGAGATAAGAATTGCCATTACGACCTGTACGTTCTTGACAATCAATATTAGTAATAACAGTAGTCATTACATAACTATGACCGTCAGTACAGATGCGTTTAACAACATCATCAATGGTTTCCACTTGCGCAGAATTTTGGTTATCTGTATCAACAGTAGGTTGAACAGGTTGGTTAACACTAGTAGTTGGATTAACTACGTTAACATTCTCGGGAGCAGCAGCAGCACCTTGTGCAGCTTGTGCAAAATCTTTAACGTCTGGCACGACTATTAAGTATTTAATTACGCTAATCAGTAGCATTACTGACAGTTGTTTCGTTTCAACTGCAAAGTATTTAATGTTGATAATGAGCAACATCATCTAGTAGAGATTAATCTCTACTAAGATAACTAACAATAGCCGATAGTATTCCAAATACAACAGCAGTAATCTGTTCATCACTAGTTGGCTCTACTTTCAATGCTAGTATGATAGCTGGTATCATCAGTATGATAGCAACTAACAACAATGGTTTGTTTGTTCTCATAATGATTGGTATTAATAGTTAGTAATGTAATGAGATGAATAATCTCAATGTATTTAATGTTGATAATGAGCAAGATTATCATTAACTCTATCAACTTTAGGCGGGGGTAGTCAATCAAGTTTAACATGACCGGGGGTTATACTCACTAGCCTCACTATCACATTAATAAACTTAATTATCACTATCACTATTACTATCCCTATCACTTTTATCATCATTATCTTCACTACCATCTTTATTACTCTCATTACCATTTCATTCATTACCATTTCATTCATTATCATTCTTATTATTTTCATTAGCCTCACTATCACGCTAATACATATAATATTCAATACCATCATCTTCACTTTCATATTCAATACCATCATTACTATTATATTTATGCACTTTATTATTACCTTATTCACTATTATCTTCAACATCATTTTCACCATATTCATCACTTTAATTTTCCTCTTTTTAATTATTATTACTTTCTCCTAGAACTTGACGAGGGTAGTCAAGACGAGTTTAATGACCCACCCCTCCTACTCACTAGCCTCACTATCACATCAATACATTCAATTTTTCAATCATCATCATTATCACTATCATCATTGTCATTATCCTTATTATTACATTTATCTTCATTATATTTATAACCTTCTTTTTCAATACTATCATTTTCATCTTTATCATCATTATTAATTCTTTTACTTTCATCATTACCAATCCCAATCAATTTTACCAGTATCAACTTCTTCTACTTCAATTATTTCAGTTTCATTATTTGCTTTATCTACATTATTTTCATTATCATCATATAAATAATCAAGTTCACTTTTATATACTTGTTTATTTTTAATTATAATACAATTATCATCTTTAACTAATCCTATTCTATCTATATAATTAACATTATTATCAAGTTTTATTTTAGAATCATCAAGTTTACCTTTAGTAATAATTTCATGAAATTTATTAATATCACCTTTAAATATAACTCTAGGATTAACTTCAAACATACTACGTTTATCAGTTCTACGAATAATATTAAGTTTTTCTAATGTAACAATAGCATTAGCAAAATCTCGTTTATTACATCCACTTCTAATTCCATTTCTACAAACAGCATCAAATAAATCCTTACTAATTTTAACAACATTAGAATTAAAACAAATAGTATAATTAATAAAATAAAAAAGTTCATGAAGAATTATACTTCTTAATTCAACTATTTCTCTCCAAGCATTAATACCAACATTAGAATAATATCTTTTAATAATTTTACCTGTATCAAAACATTCCATACGTCCAGTACCACATAGATATTTTTTATTATTATTTTTAACATCAATATCAAAAGTATTAGGTATAATAATACTTCTATCATTAGCTATATCTTTATTAATAGCGTCAATAACAAGTTTATTATAAACTCGACTAGGTTTAAAATCTTCTTTAAAAGTCATAACAATAATATTATTAAGTTTAACATAAAAATATATTACTCTAGGAAATTAGCGAAATGTATTCCATAGATGGAACAACTTTCGTGCACAAAGGTAGTCATTTTTGCCACTTAATTTGCATACTGATGGAGAATTAGGTATTCAGCATGATACATAATATGTATTATAACTTATTGATAATCAATGTATTATAATTACTATAAAGATATATTATATAGATATATTATATAGATTCGCTGTGACCCGCTCCGGACTTTCGTCCTCCGCTATACTCCCCTTGGAGGATGGATACAATCAGTATCAATCATATCAAGTTAATCAATACTATAATTATTATCATTATCTTTATTAATATTATTAATACTAATATGATTAAGTCTAGCTTATCTTCATCCTCCACGGGGAGTATGACTTGCATATTTATAATCATATAATCCTCTATGATGTAAATGTTAAAAATAGTTTTTCTCTTGGTAGATTCATTCAAACTCTTACATTTGCTAAAAACAATTAAGTTATGGGTAAAGATAAAAGTGAAACTAAACCTAAATACACTAGAGAATTTCATAGTGGAGAAAGGAATAAAAAAGAGATTAAAGTTCCAAGTAAACTTAAACTTGGAAATATAGGTATTGATAGTATTATTAAAACTAAATAAATTAGTATTATGATTGAAGTTGAAAGTAAATTTAAAGATTTTGGTATTCAAATACCTACTGACATTAGCGAAATAACAAGTGAAGCACTTGACGCTATTCTTACTAATGTAGTTGTTGCTAAACATTATTGTGTTGTTGCTCTTTGCCAAAATGAAAGTTTGTTCGGTGTTATTAATAGTAAAGTAAATACAGTTGAGGTTATGCCAATTATTGCTAAGATTAGTAAAGAAGATGCTGAACTTATTGGTATGAATCAAATGGATAGGATTATTATTGACCGTTCTACTCTTGAACGTGGATATCATCTTTATCTTAAACATAATGTTCTTAGTCCTCAATTTGTTAATAAGTATATTACTAATGATACTGAACTAACTCGTTCTATTACTGTTGGTACTTTTGGACAAAATCAAGGATATAAAAAAGGACAGAAAGTTTGGTTTGTTGAATTTAAAGTTATAGCTATTAATGATTTAAGAGCTGCTATTACTGATAAACATAAAGCTATTAATCCTTTTGTTTATCATTCTGCTAAAAAAGCTAATTAGCCATTTCGTCTAAATAATCGAACTCTTCTTAGAACTACTTATATATAATTTAAAATTATAGGTACTTGTGTTCTTGTTTATAGTAGTAATCTAAGAAGAGTTCTTAAACTTTCAATTATGGATTTTAAGACTAATACTAGTTTTAATATTGCTAATACTAGTTCTCATGAAAATTTTGATGATGATTATATTCTTATCTATAAAGATATAAATAATATATTAGATGATATTGGATTTCAAGGTGATGATAGAATACTTTGTAAATCTATTATTGAAAATCTTGAAAAAGAAGCTAGTATTAATATACGAAAAGATAAATGTGTTGCTATTCCTCATATTGGCACTATTCAAAAGAATTGGTATCGTTCCAAACTTATTAGTCATTATAAAGACTTTAAAGAAGCTAGAAAAACTATGACTAGAGAAGAGTATAAAGAATATACTGCTAAAGTTATGGAAGAAGAAAAGCAAAAACATTATGAAGAAGAAGAAAAGATTAAGACTGAACTTAAGTTTAAAAAGAAACTTCTTCCTATTTGGATTAAACTAAGTAAAAAACATAGTGCTGCTTATGCTAATCTTTGGCTATATGCTATGGGTAAACTTGAAATTATTGAATTTGATGAAGAAGTAGAAGAAATATATGAACGGTTTGGAATTGGATTGGATGCTGACCATAGATGAAACTGGTATGCCAAAAGCTCCTACACTTAAACAACTTCTTGATAGAGATGTTAGTCTTCTTTATACTAGAGATAAATCTCCTAATAAAGAGATGTATGTTAAAGAAGTTGGAGTTATTTATTATCTTGGTGACCCTAAAGGTCCGTGTCTACAAGAAGGTCTTAGTGAAAAAGAAGCTCTTAAGAAAGCTATTGAAAACTTTGATTTACCTAAAAATTATCAACCTGATATTCTTGTTTGGAAACTTATTAAAAGATATTATAATCAAAAAGCTGGTGCTGGTATGGAAGCTGTACTTAATATTAAGCGTGGTATTCATAATGTTGCTCTAGCTGCTAGTAAGTTAAATGAATTGTTGAATGACAAGTTATCTGATGGTGCTAGTCTAGAAGATGTTCCAGTTGTTATTAGTTATATGAAACAAATTAATGATTTAGCTAATCAGTTTCCAAACACGATTAAAGCTCTTAATGTAGCTGAAGAAAATCTTCTGTATGAACAAGAGAATGTTGCTGGTAGAGGTGGAGTTGAAATTACTAGTAGTATGATTGAGGAATAAGCTGATGCTAATCCACTTCATCCTCCACGGGGAGTCTAGCGTAGGCACGTAGTGCCGAAGCGGGTCCAAACTAGTGTTGAACTTAATGGTATTAATAATATGGAACTTAGAGATAAAAGATATAATGATATTAGACTTATTTTTCATGAAGAAGAACATAAATATAATGATAGTCTAGGTAATGATTATATTTCAACTACTACTATCCTTCATAATTATGCTCCAAAGTTCGATAAGAACTATTGGTTGAGAAAGAAGTCTAAAGAACTAGGAATAAGTGAGAAGAAACTAGAAGAACAATGGTCAACTATTACTAAAGAAGCTTGTGAACGTGGAACTAATACTCATAATGGTCTTGAAGATGGTGTTAAAGGAGCATCTATGTTTCAACAAGCTATTAATTATCTTGATAAGCGTGAAGATGGTGTAATGGTTACTATTGCTGATATACCAAATTTTGGTGCTAATTATAAACTTCTTAATCTTAAAGATTTTATTGAACTTACAAATAATCGTTATCCTCTTATTTATGATGCATTTAAAATGTACACTGAAAGAGGATATAAGATTTATAGTGAGATTGGTATGTTTCTTATAGATTGGTTAATTAGTGGAACTATTGATATTCTTCTAGTTAATGAAGATACTAATTGTGCTGTTGTAGGTGATTGGAAAACTAATCGTGGTGGGTTAAAATTTAGTAGTGGTTATTATAAGAAAGATAAAACAGTTAAACCTGCACAACAAACTAATGTTTGGGTTGATAAAGATGAACGACTTTTAGCTCCTCTTAATCATCTTCCTAATTGTAATGGTGCTATATATAATCTTCAACTTAGTATGTATGCTTTTGCTGTTGAATATATACTTGGTTTAACCATTAAAGGTATTTGGTTATGTCATATTGATAGTGATTTTGAACTTAATGAATATGGTATGCCAAAAAGATTTTCTGATGGTCTTTATCATATTAAAGAAAATCCTGTTGAAACTACTAAGTTTTTTACTATGAATTATCTGCGTGATGATATTAGTAAGATTCTTAAAGATAGAGAATTACAAATTAAAGCTAGTGGTGTTCAAACTCAATTTAAACTTGCTATATGAAATTGAATAAAGATAATTTAATTGGAGTAATTATTGGTTTTATTGTTTTAGTTATATTTGCTATTTGTTTATCTAGTGGATGTGCTAAACGTATTACTCCAGTTCCTGAAATTCGTTATGTTCCTGTTACTGATTCTACTGCTATTAATGAATTAGTTTTAACTAAAGAATTACTTCGTAGAACTCAAGATTCTCTTAACGCTTATAAATCTGATACTACTATTAGTGCTGATTATTTTGTAGCTAAATATAAACTTGAGCGTATTAGATATTATAATGATATTGCAGGTAAAGGAAATAATATCAAATATCTTAGAGGTTGGATTCGTAGAACTCTTGAAGAATAAAATATTATGTATATTGTTAATCGTAGAAAAAATATAAGATTAATTGGCGATGAACATCATATTGGTGATGACTTTGAATTTGTGATTTATAAAGTTCAAATTAAAGTTCTTTGGTTTTGGGTTACAATTAAAGAATTTGATGAAGATGAATATTATGATGCTGTTGATTGTTTTAGATATTGTACTAATCCTTATATAAATTAAATTATGGCTTACTTTGGAGATGCTTTTAAAAAACTATCTATTAAAGAAGGTGGTTATGTAAACGATAAAGATGATGCTGGTGGAGAAACTTATAGAGGTATCAGTCGTAAATATAATCCTACTTGGCAAGGTTGGACTATGATTGATTCTTATAAGAAATATTATACTGTTGGTAGTAAAGAATTTAAATCTAAACTTGATAATGATGTTCAACTTCAAAAACTTGTTTGGGAAAAGTATAAAATAGGTTATTGGGATGTATTTGAACTTGATGATTTTAATAGTCAGAGAGTTGCTGAACAATTATTTGATACTAATGTAAATTGTGGTCAAGTTGCAGCTATCAAGATGGCTCAAAGAGTCCTTGATCTTAAAGAAACTGGTAGATGGAATCTTGATTTACTTAATAAACTTATAGAAATAAAAGATTAACTTAATACTGTATAGAATCATGAAGAAGATGCTGATAGCAATATTTATAATAGCGATTATCAATTTGTGTTTAACTTTGTATTTATCAATAAGTCGTTTTAGTGTAGAAGCCAATTCATATAATAAAAGTGACACCGCTATTAATCATGTTCGGATTGATTCTATACAGTTAGTTATAACTGAAAGAGAAAGTATAGTTTATAAATTAAAAGAACATGAGAAAGATATTGAAGATAAAGTTATTAGTCTTAATGATAGTGCTACTTGGGAGTTATTCAAGAAGTTGGTGTCAGAGTGAGATTGATAATGTAGTGCATCCTCCACGGGGAGTCAACACTACTGATACAACTGTTCTTGTCCCTATTAATATGATTAAGATTGCTAATACTAAAATTATCAAAGCTAAACTTTATAAAGATATTATTGATGAACAAGATAGTATAATTAATCTTCATAAGATTAAATATAATGCTCTTTATAAAGAAGTTGAAATTTTACAAAATAATCTTGATAATAGTAATAAAGTAAATGATAATTTAAATAAGTCTATTGAACGTATTAAACGTAAGAATAGATATTTTGTAAGCGGTGGTGCTGTTTGCGCTATCGCTTTTATTGTTTGTTTACTAGTTAAATAAAATATTATGGCTGATGGTAAATATCCTTTTCTAGAATACATTGAAGAACCTGATAAAGAGAAAAAGTATAAGAAAGCTAGTGATTGTGGATGGTATGACCCTCATAATAACTTTTTAATTGGAGATAGTGGTGGTTTTCTTTTAAATATTAGACCCGGCAAATTTGTTAATACTGAACTTTTTAATGAAGCTGCTAGAACATATCAAGCTACAGGTAAATATACTCAATTTAAAGTTGATAGTATTCCTCATAGACAATTTAGACGTAGAGAATGTGATAGACGACGTAATGGTTTTTCTGCTCCTTGTTGGCAAAATCCAGATGGAAGTATAGAAGATGTTTGGATAACAGGTGGTCATTATAATTTTCTTAATTATACTCGTATGGAACGTACAGATGAATCGTCTGTTATTGTTACTGAACATGGAGCTACTGCTAAAAAGATTTATAGTTTTCCTAGTTTTATTGATGCTCAATTTTGGACTTGGCAAATTATAGAATTTTGTAGACGTAATGGTTTGCATCTTATTATTGATAAAACTCGACGTGGAGGTTTTTCTTATATTATGGCTGCTGATAGTTCTAACGAAGTTAACTTATCTAAACATAAAGTTGTTATTCATGTTGCAGCTGATAATAAATATTTGATTAAACAAGGAGGTCTAAGTGACTTTGCTGTTAATAACTTAAAGTTCTTTGAAGAGAAAACTCCATTTAAAAGAGGAATATTTAGTCCTACTACTGATAGTTTTAAACTTGGTTATCGTATGAAAAATGGAGTTGAAGCTGATGATAGTTGGTCTAGTTCTCTTTTAAGTGTTAGTGCTAATAATAATCCAGACTGTGCTATTGGTAAAGATGCTGTTACTATTAAAGTTGAAGAGTTGTCTACAATGCAAAACTTTGATGAGTTCATGAATGTGACTGAACCTACAATGACTGTTGGTACTCGTACTACTGGTACTCTTATGGCTTGGGGAACTGCTACTGCTGCTAATATGCAAATATTTGAACAAAACTTTTATAATCCTAGAGCATTTGGATTTATGGCTTTTGAAAATGTTTTTGATAATGATGTTCGTAATGAAGTTTGTGGATTTTTTAAATCTTATGCTTGGGGTCTTGAAGGAGAGATAGATGGAGTTAAAGGATTTGATGAAGATGGAAATAGTAATCTACGAATAGGACTTCAGCTTGCAGCACGAGAAAGAACTGAAAAGAAAAAGACTGCTAAGACTTTTGCGGAATATCTTAATTATCTTGGTCAACGAGCTTTATTCCCTGCTGAATCTTTTAGTAGTGCTAGTGAAAATATATTTAGTAGTGAAGCTCTTAATAAGTTTGAAGATAAACTTCGAGTTGATAATAGTTATAAGTTTTATACTGATGGTGAACTATTTGAAGATGGAACTAAAAAGATTTATTTTAAATCTAATGCTCGTATAAGAATTGAAAATCCTGATATGAAAACTTATGATTATATTCAAGGAGTTCCTAGACGTGGTAACGAAGACCCTCATGGTTGTATAAGAGTTTGGTTTGCTCCAGAATATGAAGAAACATATATTAATGATAGACTTGTAAGAAGTATTCTTCCGGGTACTTATGTTGCAGTTTATGACCCTGTTGGTATTGATAAAGATAAAAAAGAAATTACTGATAGACATTCTCATAATAGTATATTTGTTGTTGAGATGCCTAGAGAACGTAATGGATTTAAACCTAAATTATGTGCTGCATATTATGGACGTACTGAAAGACTAGAAGAAGCTGATGAAAAGTTTTATCGACTATGTAAATGGTATAATTGTATTGGTACTGGACTTGTAGAAATAAATCGTGGTGAAACTGTTTCTAATTTTCGTAAATGGAAAGCTACTAAATATCTAGGTTATGAACCTTTATATGTTTGGGATTCTGCTGTTAAAGAAAAAGTTAGCACTAGTTATGGCTATAATATTGGTAGTGGTCCTAAGAAACTAGATGGTCTTCGTCTACTTAAAGAGTTCTTATATGAAGTTATTGGTAAGAATGAATTTGGAGAAGATATTTATGTTTTTGAAAGATTTCTTGATTATCAAACAATTCTTGAACTTAAAAAGTTTAATGCTGAAGGTAACTTTGACCGTATATCTAGTCTTATACTTTTAGGTATATATTGGAAGTCTATTGATATTAAAGGTAAACGAGAACTTGCTAGTCGTAAGAAAGTTACAGAAGATAATGATAAAACAGATATTTTTAATAGACAATGGTTTTAAGATTAAATAGATAAAGATATGTATAATTTTGGTAGACTTGATTTTCCTAATCAGCACGTTAGTTATGCTGAAAAACAAGAAGTTGATTGGTATGCTAAGTGTTGTGATTATGTTATAGAAGCTGGTATTGCTTGTAAAGCTGATTTTAATGTAGAAGAAAAGTTTAATATTCTTCTTGGTAATATTCCTAGAGAATATTATAGAAAAACTCTTAATCCTTATAATGAGAAAGATGAAAATCTTACTCGTTTTCCAGCTACTATGCGTAATTATGATATGATGAAAGGTATTATTAGAAGATATATTGGTGAATATATTAAGAATCCACATGATTTTATTGTTGGAGCTAATAATCCAGAAGTTGTATTTGCTAGAGATGCTGAACTTGGTAAACAAATTATGATGCTTGCAGAACAAGCTGTTGCTAAGAAGATACAAGAAAGTTATATGCAGTTTGTTAATGAAGGTAATAATCCAGAGCAATTTAATCCTGAACAAGCTGTTGATATTGAAGCTTTTATTAAAGAATTTAATGAAAATTTTATTGATGATATTAGTGCTCAAGGTCAAGATTTAATTAATGTTATTGATGATTTAACTGATGCTTTTACTATATATGCTAGAGCTTATTTTGAATTTGTTGCTTTTGGAGCTTGTTACACATATAGAGATGTTGTAGGTAATCAATTAATTAAACGTGTTGTTAGTGTTAGAGATGCTTTTCCTGTTCCTAACGATAGTATGTTTGCAGAAGATTATGATATGTTTGCTGAACGTCGTATGTTGACTAAACAACAAATTATAGATGAATTTTATGAATATCTTTCTGAGAAAGAACGTGAAGCACTTGATACTTATTATCAATATAGTGCTACTACTTCTAGTGATAAAGCACTTTTAAATTGGGATAAGTATATGTATTATTTTGGTGATATATGTAGTAAATTTAATAAAGATGATTTGCAACATATTAAGAACACTAATATAATGGCTCGTGATGCTAATAATGGTTTATTTGAAGTTTGGCATACTGTTTGGAGAGGTGAAATAAAAGAAGGTATTCTTACATATAGTAATGGAGCATTTGTTACAACAAGAATTGTTGATGAAACTTATCAGCTTAACCCTGCTGGTGGTGATATTAGTATTGAATGGGTGTGGCGTCCACAAGTTTATGAGAGCGTTAGAATTGGTTCTCGTGCTACAAGCATATATCCTTATAAGGCTCGTCCTATTGCTTACAATAGGAATGGTAAACTTCCTTATAATGGTATTGCAGAACTTTTGCCTGGTTTTGGAAGATTTAGTATTGTAGATACAGTTATTCCTTATCAAGTATTTCGTAATATAGTTTCTTATCATAGAGAAATGGCTATTGCTAAAAATAAGATGAATGTTCTTATGATTGCTAAATCTCTTCTTGGTAAAAAACCTGCTGAAACTATATATCGTATGGCTGCTGATGGAGTGCTTTATATTGATGATGAAGATGATGCTAATCTTGTTAAAGCACAAAATGTTCGTTATCTTGAAAGTCGTATGAATAATTATATTACTGAACTTGGGCAACTTATTCAAGAGATTGAACAGACTGCTAAAATGGAATGTGATATGACTCCACAACGTTATGGTGAGATTGCTAATAGTGCTGGTAAAGGAGTTACTGATGAAGCAGTTATTCGTGGAAGTATGGGTTCTGTTATTATTGAATTTATATTTGATAAAATGAGAGAACGAGATTATCAAGCTGAAATGGATTATACTAAACTTGCTTGGATTGATGGTCTTAATACTTCTTATAAAACTAAAGATGGTGATATTAGATATTTAAGTCTTGATGTTAATAGTCATATATTTGCTAATTATATTGTTACTTGTAAAACTTCTGTTAAAGAACGCGAGAAACTTGAACAATATAAACAACTTGCATTTAGTGCTGCTCAAAATGGTAATATGGATATGGCTAATGCTGCTATACGTGGAGATAATGTTGCTCAAATTAGTAAACTTATTGATAAATATCAAAATATTCAACGTGAGCATGAACTTGATGTTGAACGTGTTTCTCAACAAACAGAACAACTTCGTCAAGAATTTGAACTTGCTAAGATTGATAGAAAAGCAGAACAAGATAGAGAAACAATTAGAGTTGAAAAATATCTTGATGGTCAGATTGAAGCTATGAAAGCAAATGCTAATATTATGAGTTTTGATAATGGTCTTAGTGATGCTGAAAAGAGTCAAGCTGAAGAACGTATGGAAAATGCTAGACTTAATATTGAACGTAGTAAACTTAGTTTAGATGCTCAAAAGACTTCAGTTGAAGCACAACTTAAAGAAAAAGAATTAGCTGTTAAACTTAAAGAAAGTGAAGATAAAGTCAAGATTGCAAAAACGAATAAAAATCGTTATGATAGCAAAAGTAAATAATCGGCTGTACTTCTAAATTTTGTTCATAATAGGGCTGGACTTGCTTGTGAAAGTAGGTTCAGCCCATTTTCATTTTTCTTTACACCACATGAGCCATTTTAAGCTCATTTTAAGCACTTTATTCATTTCGTGATAGATTAATCATTATGATAAAATTTGATTCATACACGGCTTCTCTGAAAGCGACAGGTTAGGTTATCAGTAATAAATATCCTAGTTAGCAATAGTATGTTAGTTGGCAAATCGGCTTAAAGGTGAACATATTTTAACGATACAAGTAAAACTCGTATTATTATTATAGTTTATATTTGTGATATAGTAATTAATTAAAAACAAAGAGTTATGCCTAGTTTTGATAGTTTTGGTTTTAATGGTGAAACATCTAATGGAGATGGAAAACCTACTGAGGACATTACAGACCTTGATACAGGTAAAACAGGACAGTTAGATGCTGATGGTAATCCTATTGATGATATTACTAGTGGTAGTAATGGAAATGGGGATAGTAAGACTAATGCTAATAAAGATGACCAATCTTCATCCTCCACGGGGGGTCAGCCTACTAGTAAAGCAAATGATGCTGATGCTGAACATGGTTTAGAAGAAGGTACTATTATCGAAGATGGAGATAATAAATATACTGTTGATAAAGACGGTAATCTTATTGACGATAAAGGTAATATCTTTAAAGCTAAAAATGAAGTTGCTACTTATCTTAAAGAATTTGAAGTAGAAGATACTAAAGAAGATAATACTATTGATGTTAAATCAATTCAAGAACTTGTTGGTGTTTCTGTTACTTCAGAAGATGGTAAAGCAGTTACTTTTGAAAATACTCCTCAAGGAGTTGCAAGTTATATTCAATCCGTTCTTGATTTAAAACGTGATGAATTTGCTCAAGCTGGTGTTAATAAATTATTTGAAGATTATCCTATTGTTGGTGATTTTCTTAATTATTATGTTGCAAATGGTAATTCATTTGAAGGCTTTGGTGAACTTCGCGATAGAAATGGTATTGAAGTAGATGAAAATAATGTAAGTCAACAAGAAGCTATTGTTCGTGAGGCGTTTAAGGAATTTAATCGTCGTGGTAATGTTGATAAGTATATTCAATATCTTAAAGATAGTAATGAACTTTTCAATGTTGCTAAAGAAGAACTTGAAGCTCTTCAGAAAGCTGATAACGAAATGCGTGAAGCTAATGCTAAAGAAGCTATGCGAGTTAAAGCAGAAGAAGAGAAACAACTTGTGGAATTTTGGAATGGAGTTAAAGATTGTATTGATAAGCGACAGATTGCTGGTTATCGTATTCCCGAAACTGTTATTATTGAACGTAATGGTAAACAGATTTCTACTACTCCTGAAGATTTCTTCAATTATGTTTATCAAGTTGATGATAAAGGACTTTCTCGTTATGAAAATGATTTAATGAAGTTATCTCCTGCTGAAAGACGCGATGAAGAACTGCTTAAAGCTTGGCTTAAATATACAGGTAAAGGTTATGATAGTTTGATAGAAATGGCTGTTTCTGATAAAGAAGCTAAAAAGTTGAAACTTACTGCTAGTCAACGTAAATCTACAAAAGGAGCTATTAAAATAACTAAACCTGACAGTAAAAAAGACGTTCTGAAAGATGAGCGTTTTGGTTATTAACATAATAGTAAATTTGTAGATGAAAACATTACGTGTTATTGGACAAACTCGTTATGAAGATAGAGGTTATTCTAATGAAGAATCAATCGCTTATCTTCAGCTTCAAAAGCCAGAAGAAATTAATAGTTTTCTGACTTATAATTATGGTATGGATGATGACCGTTTTCCTTTAAGTTTTATTACTGAAGGTCAAGGTAGTCGTGGTATTAAAGAAGTTGCTACTGTACAGTGGACTTGGAAGACTATGGGTCGTATGAAGTTTACAGACTTTGTAACTTACTTTAATACTGCTGTTACTAAACCTGGTCAAAATGGTAGTG